>Ga0265294_10006530_pt1 | contig 14001 bp, 17 predicted proteins | sample MunlanPumphouse3_FD_192504 | JGI IMG/M metagenome (GOLD analysis project Ga0265294, IMG submission 192504) | Groundwater microbial communities from a municipal landfill in Southern Ontario, Canada - Pumphouse #3 | ecosystem: Environmental > Aquatic > Deep subsurface > Groundwater | place... | reverse complement strand
ATTCTTCTAAAATACGTTAAAATTAAAGATGATGTTAAGGCCAGTAATAAGTTAGACGGTAAGTCGTTCTGTTTTACAGGATCATTTGACAGTCCCACCCGAAAGGAAATGGAGAATATTGTTTTGGAGAATGGTGGCAAAATCAGTTCAGTTTCAAAAAATTTAACTGCATTAGTTTGGGACGGAGAAATCATGAAGGGTAAATATGATAAGGCTCAAAAACTGGGCGTAAACGTTATTACTCAAGAAGATTTCTTAAAAATGGTATAAAATTATAAGGAATTTATGGACAAAAATCTTATTTCCAGAATCCGAAGTAGACAAAGAAAATTACAAAAGGCAAAAGTAGAACTTAAAAACCATTTTGTGGGGATTGATGACATTATAGATAAAGTCATTAAAGATGTAGAGACTTGGTATGTTATGCCTGAGTTACTTAGCCGCCCAACTATAGTTTGTTTATTTGGGCCAACCGGAGTGGGCAAAACTGATTTAGTTAGAAGGTTAGTTAAACTACTTAATGTTCAAGACAGATTTTGCGAGCTTACATTGTCTAACAGGGGCTGTCCCTCCCATCCATGGAGCAACAGTATCGCTTCTATTCTTTGCGACTCTAATGTTAAATCGGGTCAGCCGTCTGTAATTATGATGGACGAAATTCAGAATTTTCGCACCATTGATCATGAAGGAAACGATATTCATGATTGTAAATTTAAAGATGTTTGGACTCTTTTGAGCGATGGGAAATTGCCATATATGGTGGAAGTTGATAATTTAATGGGAATGTTATGGGACATTCAACAAAAAGAAGATGAACCGAATAAAAAAAGAGTTCCTAAATCTATTGATGCGACTTCGGATGACGATGATGACGATGATGACGGTCCTATAACCCCACATTTTTATCAATTAAATCATTTTAAATCCGCCCTTCGTTTGGAAGAGCCTATCGAAGAAATCGCAAAATGGACGGATACCAAACGCAAACAAGTAATCCTCAAAAGATTAGCGGATAAATCTATTTTCGAGGAAGAAGACTACACAAAATGTTTAATATTTATTTCTGGGAATTTAGACGAGGCCTATGGATTTGCAAAAGATGTAAAAGAAGTTGATGTAGATGCAGATATTCTACATGAAATGTCAAAGAAGATAGGTATTTTAGATATTAAACAGGCGTTAACTAAACGCTTTAAGCCAGAACAAATATCTCGCATGGGGAACGGACACATTATTTATCCGTCTTTAAGTAAGTCATCTTTCAGAACCATTATTGAAAGAAAAATAACAGCGATAAAAGATAGGGTTTATATCCATTTTGGGATAAGCGTTACTATTGATTCATCAATTAATGAACTAATTTACAATAATGGCGTTTACCCTACTCAGGGTACAAGGCCATTATTTTCTACTATTTCTGATATTATTGAAAGCTCTTTGCCGGGTTTTCTTTTAAAAGCTATTCTTAAAGATACCGATAAAGTTTATATTGACTATAAAAATGAATTAATTAGGGGAAAAGTTGGCAATTCTATTGTTAAACGGAAATACGAAGGAGTTATTGATAAGCTTAAAAAAGAGCGTAGAATAAACAGAGATCGTAGAACATTGACTGCGGTACATGAAGCTGGTCACGCTGTTGGATTTGCTTCTCTGTTCAAGTTCACGCCATCTCAAATAGTTGCGACTCCTGCGTCAAACGATACTGACGGGTTCGTATATACTTTAAAATCTTGCAGTTCTAAAAATATGGCAAGAAGAAGCTTATGTGTTCTTCTGGCGGGTCAAGTGGCAGAAAAAATATTCTTTGGTTCTGATAATGTAACTAGTGGTAGCAGTAGCGACCTGTATAAAGCGACTGAAAGAGCGGCAATGATGATTAGAAAGTGGGGGATGGGGAATTATGTTTCTACTATCGCAAACCAAGAAATGGACTTCTTAAATAATGATCAGGATGGTTCAAATAATATGATTGAAGCATTACTTCAGGAATGTAAGTTAGAGGTTGAGGAGGTATTAAATAAAAATATTGGTCTGATGGAAGAGGTAATAGACACGCTTCTTGTTGTTGACAAAATACTTTCTGCCGATTTCGTATCTATTTGCGCTAAGCATGGTTTAAAAATTGGCGAGCCTCTTTCTTCTGAGGAGATGATTTTTTGGAAATATAGTGATGCCTATAATGAGACTAAAAATAGTAGAAAAAGGGATTGACATTATTAATTGGATATCGTATGATGGTCGCATAATAAACAATGAGAATTATCATGAATGATGTTAGACAGATAGGGGAAAATAAAATTCTGCAATGTAGATGCGGGAATGAGTGGGTAACTAAGAGAATGGGATGCAATGAACTTAACGGATTTACGTCATGGACGGAAGGATCATTGAATTGTTCAAGATGCGGGAAACGGGCAAAATCATTTAGGCTTTCTAAAGATGGAATAGCATTGCCGGTAAAAACGATAAAAGCATAGAAGGGAAATATAATGAATCTAATAGATAAACCTATTATCACTAGCATGCTTGATGATGATATGTATAAATTTTGCATGCAGCAAGCTTTCATGGAACTGTTCCCTAATGCAATCGGCTCCTATAGATTTAACAATAGAGGGAATCATCGTTTTAATCAGGACTTCGTGGATTCATTAAACTATCAGATTCAAGAATGTATGCCCGCTCTTAAGGTGACTGATGCAGAAATTGAATGGTTTAGTAGCGTCTCTCCATTTCTTAAGCCATGGTATCTTGAGGCGCTTCGTAATTTCCGATATGATCCAAATGGCGTTGAGGTTCGTTTGAGCGAAGACAATAATCTTATTTGGGAAACTAAAGGCCTTGTTCGAGAGAAAATGATGTGGGAAGTGAAAATGATGGCCACTATTTCCGAACTTTATTTTAAGTTAATAGATACAGATTGGAATATGAACGGACAGGAAGATCTCGCTCGGGGAAAAGCCAACGATCTTTCAGAAAATAATTGCTTCTTTATTGATTTTGGAACTCGTCGGCGCAGGAGTTACCATACGCAAGATATGGTCGTAAGAAATATGAGAGATTTTAGCCCTGAAAATGTTAAACCAAATTTTAAAGGCGGATTTACAGGAACAAGTAATGTACATCTTTCTCACAAATATGGCTTAATTCCCAAAGGAACGCAAGCTCATGAATTTTTTCAGGCAATGCAAGCGCTTGAAGGTGTCCGTAATAGTAATTATTATGCGATGAATAATTGGGTGCGGGTTTATAATGGTAGTCTAGGTATTGCTCTTCCGGACACATTGGGAACAGAACAGTTCCTCAAAAACTTCGGGCTGAGATATGCTAAATTGTTTGATGGCGTTCGTTGGGATTCAGGTGATCCTTATTGGTTCACGGATATTATGTTGAATCATTATCGGGGGCTTGGGATAGACCCGCTTTCAAAAACTATTATTTACAGTAATGCTCTTGATGTAAAGAAGGCTATTGAAATCAGGAAGTATTGCGAAGGAAAAATAAAATCTTCGTTTGGAATTGGAACATTTTTTACAAATGACTTCAATAAAACTAGCAGTCCTGCTGAAGTATCAAAGGCCTTAAACATGGTAATTAAATTGTGGTCAGTTAATGATATCCCTGTTGTTAAACTGTCTGATGACAAAGGGAAGGAAATGGGGGATTCTGACGCAGTTCGAGTTGCTAAGTGGATGGTGTATGGTAAACCTCTTGGGTAATGGATATGAGTGTTGAAACATATAAAACGATTAGATTCAAAAATACCCATACCCAGCGATATGGTGGATATGTAGCCTATTGGAAACTTTGCGCTAAACTATGGAAGATGCCATTTGATGAAAATCTAGAAATTAAAGGTGTTACTGAGCATCTAAGGTTCGCTAAATTTTGCCTTGTGCTCCATCTACTTTTAAAATCCCCTTGGTGGCTATTTATTAAACCGCTAGGATGCATGTTTTCTGTTCGCACTAAATCGGAAGGAAGTGTTACGACTGATAGCTCGAACATTCTTAAATTCAACGGGGAAAAGTTCATTGTCTACAAATTTTTGGGAATGCCGTTTTTTGCAAGGATTTCTCATAAATTTTCTGACAAAGAAAAACGTGAAAGAGCGGGATTAAAAGTTTAATCAATTAACCATCTTCATAATCTGAATCCCATCAAAATTGTATAATAATACCTATGAAAACGATAGGTATAGTTGGCTCTCGTCGAAGAGACTCTAATGCTGATTTAAAATTAACCCGCAAAGCTTTTGACGCCATTTACGAAAAAGGTGATCGAATCGTATCCGGTCATTGTCCTCAAGGGGGAGATAAATTCGCCGAAATTATTGCCAAGGAATTAGGATTAACTGAAGAAAATGGTAAACTAATTTTACATCGGCCAAAATGGAACGAATTTGGGAAAAGAGCCGGATTCGTCAGGAACACTTATATAGCTGAAGACGCAGATATCTTAATCGCTGTGGCTTCTGCTGATAGGAAGGGCGGAACAGAAGATACAATAAATAAAGCCACATTACTTGATAAAAAAATTATTATTGTCCCTGAACCACATTTAAATGAATTCGATCCATTGGAAGATATGTGAATAGGAAAAAGAAAATAGATCAATTCCTTAGTTGCGCCGTGATTTCTGATATAATTTTATTTCACGGCAATAAAGGATTAACCCAAGCCCTCTTCGATGAGAAATGGACATATGATAGCTATCCGCCTTCTATATTAAGTTTAAAGAGGCTGGGATATATCAGGAATAAATATTTAAAATGGTATATACGCCACCATATAAACGTTGAAGATAAAATATGGAATGGGAACTTTCTAGCGGGATTATCCACTTGCGGAGAGGTAAGGTGGCCTCCTGAAAGATTCCCATCTTTACGGTGGAGTTCAAATAGAGTAATACTTGAAGTCTTGAAGGATTGTCCATTTCACGGCAATATAAGCCAAAACTCAAAGTCAAGGAATTTTGAGTGGCATGGAGTTCCAGCTCTTTATCTAAGATCTTCAGAAGACTCAATTTCTTTCATGGCTGGGGTTTTTGCAACAGGACAAATAAAAGAACGGCATGGCGCTATTTATGCTAATTATTCAAAATCCAACCTTCAATATCTAAAGGCATGGGGTATACCAATAGAATATCAAAGCCGTCATTCTCGCTATAATTTAATTTCTCCAATATGGCCTGCATTATTTACGTATTATATGCCATCATCGGGGAAGATGTGGTTGAATATAGATGGAGCATATGAGGCAGAACTCTATGCTACTATTCTTTGGAGAATGTACGTATCAAATAATATTGAGAGACTAAAGATACCCTATCTAAAATCAAGACGGTGGATATATAACAATCATGGAAAAATTGAAGAAACAGAGAGACGGTGGTTAACCATGGGGCTTTCTCAATTGGATTCCAGAATTAAAACTGTTGTAAAATCCATGTCTAAAATTGTATAATAATTTTGAATAGTAAAAAAGGAGAAACAATGAAGTATTTATTGATAGATGGTAATAATTTGGCTGTTCGTTCTGCGTTCGCAAACGATCAATTGCAAAATACAGACGGAGTTCCAACTGGTGTTCATTTTGGAGTGTTCCAATCTTTAATCGTATTGAAGAAAAGGTTCCCGGGATATCAATTTTTAATTGTTTGGGATGGGAAATCGGCTAGGAGAACTAAAGAGGCGTTAGAGGGTGTAGCCAAAGGGTTAGTTCCGGCTGGGTATAAAGAAAATAGAAGCAAAGGTGATGAACTTCCTAAGCCGTTAAAGGATTTCTATCAGCAATCTCCTTATTTGCAAAAGGGTATCGGTAAAACTGGCATCCCACAGATTCGTATTAAAGAGTTCGAAGCAGACGATATTATTGCCGCTTATGCCAAGATTTTAGGTAAAGATAATGAAGTTAAAGTTGTAACCTCAGATAGAGATTATTGGCAGATGTTGGATGATAACGTTTCTCTTTGGGACGGAATGAAGGAGCTAAATACTACAAAGAAAACATGGTCTGCTGAATATGGATTGCAGCCTTCTCAAGCGATAGATATGGGCGCATTAACAGGCGATACCAGCGACAACATATTTGGTATTCCGGGTTGGGGAGAAAAAACAGCGATTAAAGAATTAAAGACGCATGGTTCGTGGGAAAATATTTTAAAATCTTATCACGAAAAGTATGATGGCTTAAGGAATCAATATCCAGATCTTCACACTATAGAAGGCGGAAACGGAGATAAATTATTTAAAGAATTGAAAGAAGCAAAATCTAATCCTGAAAAAGAAAATTCAAGACCAAAATTCCCAGAGATATATCCGGGAATCCCTTTCTCAGGTGTAGCCTTCGCATTCCACGAGGGTAAAGTTAAAATGCCTAAATCTGAGTTAATGGCTCTGATGTTTGAAGAAAGAATTAGACTGGCGTATTCATTAAAGAGAATGGATTCTGCAATTGATGGACTTCCCGATATCGAATCTGGCGAATACAATGAGGATCAGTTAATAGAATATCTTGAGTATTATGATATTTATACCTTGCACGACGATATTAAAGTTTTTAGTGATGAGAAGGGAATTGCAGAAGAATATAATAAGAAAGTGGAAGAGGAAACGGTTTAAATAATGGTAAATAGAAAAAGATATTCTCTGAGCGATGTAATTAAGATGGATCAATATCTTATGAGCCTTGCTGCTTATGAAGCTTCTGAAGGTATGTTATCTATGCCATATGATATGGAATCAGCTTTGAAATTTCAATCTAGTGTAACTCAAAATTTCCGTAATTTCAAGAACATGATAAAAAGAGATGAGTGTACCATAAATGAAATCGAACAAATGGTTGTTTCCAAACACGGACCAATTATTAATCCTTATAGGAATATGACAACAAGTCAGGTGCTTGAGGCGATGGCTAATGAACCTTTCGAAGAGCAAGAAGAGATACCTAATTTATTAGATCTTCTCATGGAAGGGTTAAAATCCTCATTGCCAAGCGGAACTGCTATTATCCCTGCCTCTTCAGAAAATGCTATTATGTTGCCATGTCATTTAAGTTATGGGGAGAATATAAATTCACCGTCAAATAATAATTTATCTGAGAGTATATCCAATGAAACTGAGAGGGAAAAGACTCCAAAAAAGTTGACTAAGAAGAACATAAAAAAAACTGCAAATAAAAAGTCTCCTAAAAAGAAAACAACCGATGGGAAGACTAAGAAAAAGAATGAAAAAAGAAATTAAAACATCAATAGGGCTTATCCACGAAGAGAGAGTTCGAAAGGCTAAGGAAATAATTGAAAGTTTTCAAACTGCAATTAGCTCGTTGTCATTCAATGAGAATTTTTCAAGGGCTATTGACATCATACATAAATGCGATGGTAAAATAGTTACAACAGGAATGGGGAAAGGCGGTCTGGCTATGCGAAAGTTTTCATCCACATTATGTTCCTTAGGCATATCGTCATGCTATTTGCATCCCGGAGAAGCGTCCCATGGTGATTTAGGTATTATAGAAGAAAGAGATATCTTATTCGTAGCCTCCACATCAGGGAAAACAAGAGAAGTTATCGAGGTAATTGACCTTAGTAGAAGGGTTAATAAAAACCCAATTATTGGCCTAACATCTCATCCAGATAGCATTATTCGTCAAAAAGCAGATATTGTGCTGGATATGGGAGAAATTAAAGAGGCGGGAACTATGAATTTAGCCCCTACGACCTCAATAATTGTCATGCAAGCATTTACGGATGTTTTAGCACTTATTTTAGCCTCTGAAAAGGGCGTTTCTAACGAAGATTTCGGTAAATATCATCATTCTGGATATCTAGGTTCTGTTGCCAGAAAGGATGAAATAATACACTAACTAAAGGTATTTTTCTAAATTTTATTGTATAATCTAAGTGCGTCTAAAGCCTTTATAGTATGGCTCCGTATAAAGTTATGGTAAGTATAACGGGCGTTGTAACTACAAGCGGCAAACTAACAATAAGATAGAGGTAAATAATAGGGGAGAAAATGATGAACATCAAAAAAATATTAATTATGACATTAGCAAGCTTTTTCTTGATAGGTTCAAGCGGATGTCTTTCTTATAATGTATTAGAAGGAAGCAAGAAAAGAGTAGCCATTCGTAAAGCTATAAATGCAAATAACGAATTTGCCATTCAAGCACTTAAAAGAGGTGAATCTATTCATGCAGCAGGAATCCAAGTATCAACAATGGAAGCTGCCGCAGAGAGACCCGTTCTTTTAGGAGCAGCGGCTATTGGTGATGGTCTCATTATTTGGGGCGGCGTAGAAGGCGTTCAGTATCTTGCTGATCAAGCCGATGATAGTAAGAGCGAAGGAGATGAAGCTTCAGCGGGAAGAGACAGCACTAATATAGATGTTAATGGAAATAATAACGTTGTACAAGTTAGGGGAGACTCATCTACAGTCGGCGGTGAAGAAGCTCCGGTTGAAGAATAATCTAACTTAGTCATATAAAAAGAAGGGGAAACCATGAAGAAACTATTAACCGGTATGGCGTCCATTATTTGCGTTGCCATGCTTCTAACATCATGTAATGATAGCGATGACACAAGTACGCCAAAGGGAGATATCGAAACTAGTTGCGTAGTAATGATGAAAAGCCAAGTTCCTCTACAGGGTGGAGATATTGGATTTTTTGATTGCAGCGGCAACAAAAGGATTGTTTTTACAACTGAAACTAGCGCCGTTAGGCAACGTAAATCTTGCAGCGGATTTGATTCAGCAGGTTGGAATGATATCAAAATTGGCGATACTCTATTTGTAACCTATCATAGTTCAGACGTTGAATATGGAACATCTCCGGCGATTTTCAGAGCTAGGATTATAGAGGCTTATCGTGAGGAATGCGTTAGCGGAACAATAACAGTAAATTCAAATGGGGAACCGGGTTGCTCAACGTGCGATTTCTTTAATAACTAAAATGGGAGATAGTTATGTTTATCAAGCCTACAACCACAACAACTACAAATACAACTCGTTCTACCCCTTCGGATAGAAAACTGGCGTTTTGTACAGGCATCAATGATTATCCGGGATCAGGTAACGATTTGCAGGGATGCGTTAATGATGCGAAAGAGTGGGCAGATCTTCTTAGCGGCGTTTATGGTTATAAAGTGACAACTCGCCTAAATAAAAAAGTGTCATACGGATCTTATACTGAAATATTTGGTAATATGATTGCAGATAGTAGGGCTGGAGATAATATCGTAGGGACATATTCTGGTCATGGCACAAACGTTCCTGACCAAAATGGTGATGAAAGTGATGGTAGAGATGAAGCGCTTTGTTTATATGATGGATATTTGATAGATGATTGTATTCGTGAAATGTTTAAGAACCTCCACCCCGAAGCGACATTAACTTTTATATCCGATTCGTGCCATTCAGCTTCAGTTACACGAGCATTCATGTCAACGATGTATTCTAAAAATCCTCCAAGAATAAGATATATGCCTCCAGAAGATGGATTCATGGGGGATATTAATCCCAATTCTAAGTTGTTTCATCCAGAAGAAAATATGAATCATATTTTAATTTCAGGGTGTCAGGCAAATGAGTATAGTTATGACGCATATATGGGCGGTAGATATCATGGAGCAATGACATTTAATGGCATTAATATATTGCGCAGATATCCCACTATAACTTATGATAATTTTTATAAAAAATTGCGCAATGAACTCCCATCAGATAGTTATCCGCAATCACCTTCTTTAGAAGGCCGTCTAGAACTTAAGAATAAAATTATGTTTAAATAACTAAACTCTATTTTCTCTAATTAGTTCGACTTCTTTTTTAGATATCTGCCGTTGTACAAAAGTAAATTTTTTGTGCAAAATATTATTAACAAAATCTCTCTTTTTGTTAATAATATTTATATATTTATTATATTGTTTTTCACTAAAATTATTCTTTTCATCGAAAGATGTGACTTCGACGTACTCTTCTGCATTTGTAAGTAAAAAGTCAAATCTATAGTTCCCAAATGATGGATTGTATATCCCATCATGTACGAAGTCTATTTTCTGTTCAAGATATTGTAATAGAATATACGCCTCAAGCATTGAATCGCAAGAATATCCTTGGCGCAAGTTAATCTTTTTACAATACGGGCAATTGCGACCATACGTTCTGCTCTTTATAATTGCTTTCCACTTATGTCCTTTATCACATTCCCACCAAACTTTTTTATGACTGCATGGAGATACTTCATCCGGGTTTAAATCATTTTTAGCGTAGTCCCATTCTTTACATAAATAAGGATTTAAACATAGTAATGATTTGTCTTTAGTAGTTTTTCTTCCGCTGCAATAAGGGCATCCTGATCCATTCGCTCTATGTCTAACAACTGCTTCCCATTCATGCCCATTTTTGCAAATCCATATTAGTCTTTTACCGCTTTTAGATGTTATATCTGATGGATCAATATTATTTTTTGGACTAATCTCTTTTACTAAATGAGGGAATTTTTCGGAAAAACAATTATACTTGGAGGCTTTTCTTCCGGAGCAGTAAGGGCAATTAGAACTGTGGGAGGTTCTATCAGATGGGGTCGCAGTCCACGAATGACCGTATTCACATTCCCATATTATTTTTCTCTTTGAAGAGTAGGATAACTCGGAAGGCATAATATCATTTTTACTTGACCATTCAGAACATAAAAATGGGAATCGAAAAGAAAGTCTGTTTTTATCAGTTAATCTTGGAGGCATTTTTCAACCTGATGTACGTTTCTTCTATTGCGTTTCTGCACAAAGAAGATATGTTTATATAATATTTTGATCTAAGATTTTTACACATCTCATATATATCATCATCGACTTGCAAGTTTATTTTCTTTTTTTCTTTTTTACTCATATTTATATATTCTTATATAATGACATAGATACCTCTTTATAAATTCATAAATATTAACAAAAAATGTATAATGTAATAAAAGGGGTATGTATGAGTGCAGAAGAGTTAGCTAAATTCTCTATTTATTTAAGAAGTATGGGGTCGAAAATAGACGAGAAAAGTGGGTTAGGAAAACAAACTGATTTCAATATTAGCGATACCAGTTTAATATACGCTATTTCTGGCTATTTAAATATCGATTTTAAGACTGCTCAAGAATCGGTAAACAAAGCATTAGGCATTTAAATGAATTATTTTACAGCAGATCTTCACATGCACCATAAGAACCGTAATGGCGGCATAGTTGCCCTCTGTGACCGTCCCTATCTAGATGTAGACACAATGACAGAAGATATAATCATCAGAAATAATTCTGTTGTATCAGATAATGATGATGTATGGGATCTAGGAGATGTGGCCTTTAGATGTCGCCCAGAAGAAGTCGCAGATTCCTTAAAGAGATTAAACGGAAGACGCCATATTATATTAGGCAATCACGATAAGGCGCTAAGACAAGCCTACATAAAGGGGCTTCTCAAAGATCTCATAAAATCTGGTAAATTAGAAATCATAGGCGGAGAAACGGCCATTTATGACTCCTCTCTTGCAGTCTCTAAGATGTTAAAAATAGATGGTCAGAATATTTTTATGAGCCACTATGCGTGTAGGACTTGGCCTTCTGCGTTTAGAGGAACAATTCATCTTTTTGGGCATAGCCATTCTAATTTGCCAGAATGTGAAAAATCGAGGAGTTTTGATGTCGGGGTCGATGCTTGGAATTTTTATCCAGTTTCTTTTCGGATGGTCATGGCAAAGATTAAAGATATTGATGAAGGTAATAGTCTCAAACATAAAAAGCCCAATGATCAATTTGAAGATGGAACAAAACTATTTCATAAAGACATCAAGGAATTCAATTTAAGATACTTTGGAATTTAATAGCCCATGGAAACACGACTAATGGAAGCTATATTAATAGATAGAAATTTTGAGTTCATGCCTCAGAATATGTCCAATAGAGTGCGAGCAAGCATCGGAGTTGTTTGTGAAACTGAAGAGCAATTATTGTTTCTGCTTCAACATTTAAATTCTTTCAATCTTTCAAATGAATACAATAAGAGTCTGGCGCAAAAGAATGTTGATAATGTATCCCCGCCCAAATCTAAACCTAAAGAAGAAATAGATGAAGCATTAAAAACATTCATGGAAAACGCTCCATCTAACACAATTGCTGGTCTTGAAATAAATTGATTTTTTACTTGTTTTTCATATAGGCATATGTTATCGTCCTAAATATGAAAATAGCTACAGTTAGTATGGTTGTTGGGGATTATTCTTGCAACGCTCGATGCCCATTTTGCGTTGCATCGCAGACATATGCCGTTAAATATGAAAAAACAATTAGCGATGCCGACATTAGGATTGGCTGTCGATTGGGTGAACTTGGGGGCGCAACGACTTGTTTAATTACTGGTAAGGGCGAACCAACTCTTTATCCCGAAGAAATAACAACATCCATAAATATAGCCAAAGATTACTTCCCGTTGATCGAATTGCAGACTAATGGAATCCGTCTTCCATTACTCCATGAACATTTGCCTGTTTGGTACAGATTAGGTCTTCGAACAATTTCTCTATCCACAACTCATTATGAGCATGAGGCAAATAAGAAGATTTATGGCAATAAATATCTTGATATTGCTGAAGTAAAAAAGATATTAGATTCCCATAATATTCGTTTGAGAATTTCCGTGGTAATGCATAGAGACGGCATTGATACGCTAGAAAAATGCAAAGCAATGATTGATTATTGTAGGAAACTCAGCGTTACAGGTAAATACCCCGTTCAATTAACTATGCGTCCTGTCGCTTGCTGGGATAACCAATCAAAGGCTTCTGAATGGACGAAGAATCACATGGTCTCCGATAATGAATTGTCAAATTTCTATGAGTGGATCAGTAAATTCCCCATCATTCTCACAGTTCCCCCCGATGGTAAAGTGTTAGATATCGATGGCCAGAATTTATGCGTTACGGACTGTTTAACAACAAGTAAGAGTACAGAAGAGCTTCGGCAGATAATCATATATCCCGATGGCAGAGTCGCTTACGATTGGAAATACAAAGGGGCATTTTTAATTTGAAAAGTCCTTGACATCGATATGCAGTTATGATATCTTTACCTCATAATAAATAGAAAACTGCATTGTAAAACAAATTTCATTGGGAGAAAATATGGCTGAATATGATTCAACTTTGATTAAAGAAGAGAATTTGCCTCTTTTAAGTCCTAAAAGAGAAAAAGAGCTTGGTACAACTATTCGAAGTTCAAAAAGCAAATGCAAAAAGGACGCCGCCCTTATAGAACTAGTACAGCACAATTTACGTCTCGTCCTTAATGAGGCTCAGAAATATGCTCGCAAGTCTAACCTTCCTGTAGAAGAACTTTATAATGCAGGGAGAACTGGCCTTATCAGGGCGGCATATGACTATAATCCGCTTAAGTATAAAACACGTTTTTCCACTTACGCCACTCCTTGGATTCGTCAGAAGATGCGAGAATTAATTCATGGTAATTCTCCCGTTAAAATACCTTTGCATATCATTAACGGGGTATATAAAAAGAATAAAGCCATAGAAGAAAATGGCAATCTCACTGATAAGGAACTTAGAAAAGAATTAGATTTGACCGAAATTCAGTTAGAAAAGATTAACAAGGCTCAAATATCTTCTATTTCTATGAATATGCCTCTTCCTAATTCTAAAGGTGGAGATGATAATATAACCCTTAGCGAACTCATTCCCGATGAATCAGCAAAAATTCCTGGTGAAGATAAGTTAACTGATTCTCGTTATGATTTTCTGATAGAAGCTATGGAAGAACTTGACGAAATGAGTAGAGATATTTTAATGGCTCAAGTTCTCGACGCTGATAAAGTCAAATTAAGCGATCTTGGTCGTAAATATGGGATTACAGGGGAGAGAGTCCGTCAAGTTAAGGGAAAAGCTCTGAATGCGCTTAAAAAGAAGATCGTATATCGCATGAGTATAAGCGGCCAATCTACTTC
>Ga0265294_10006529_pt1 | contig 14004 bp, 11 predicted proteins | sample MunlanPumphouse3_FD_192504 | JGI IMG/M metagenome (GOLD analysis project Ga0265294, IMG submission 192504) | Groundwater microbial communities from a municipal landfill in Southern Ontario, Canada - Pumphouse #3 | ecosystem: Environmental > Aquatic > Deep subsurface > Groundwater | place... | reverse complement strand
TTTTTGATGGAGATATCGCCGCGGTCATCGAAGGACACGCAATTAGTGCACGACCCTCGACCATTGTAGAAATAAAAGATAAAATAAGATTAGTGCGAGAAGGAGAAATTCCTTTTAGTGAAATCATGAAAGTTTATGAGGGTCAGATATGAAATTAGTAGTAGCGGCCGATCACGGCGGTCTAGAATTTAAAGAAGCCATCAAAGAACATTTGCAAAAAGCCGGACATGAAGTTATTGATGTAGGCACCTTTTCTAAAGAAAGTTGTCACTATCCCACCTATTCTATTAGAGCGGCCGAAAAAGTCGCCACGGGCGAAGTCGAGTATGGCTTTATTGTTTGCACCACTGGTGAAGGTATTATGATTGCTGCCAATAAAGTCCATGGAGTGCGAGCCGCCATTGGTTACAATGACAATGTGAGTATGAAAGCACGGGCACACAATAACGCTAATATGTTGGCATTCGGACAAAACGAAATGCAAATATCTGATGTTTTGCGGCGGGTTGATCTATTCTTAACCACCCCTTTTGAAGGTGGGCGTCATGCAGAGCGTGTTAAAATTATTACCGATTACGAAAACAAAAAATAAAAAATGCCTTGGAAAACCAAGGCTTTTTATTAAAACGATATTTTTAGAAGAAAAATTCTCTATGTTTCATTTATGGATCATGTTTTTCGTTGTCCAATTTGTGGCAATCAAGACACAAAATATATTGGAATGCGTAATCATCAGCCTTATTGTCGGCGATGTTTATCTTTTCAAGGTAATAACGCCCACTATCGCCAGTACGAAAAAGTAAATATCAAGAGCGAAATTGATTATGAACTTACGACAAATCAAGCAAAAATTGCCCAAAAAGTCGTGGATAATTTTCTTTCAAAAAAGAATACGCTAATTTATGCAGTTACAGGCGCGGGAAAAACAGAACTTGTTTTTTCCGTCATTACTGAAGCTCTTCATCAAGGACTGCAAGTGGGTTTTACCATTCCCCGAAAAGATGTAGTTATCGAATTAGCGCAACGACTCAAAAGTGCTTTCCCCACGGTTGATATGGCGGTGGTTTATGGTGGACATACGGAAAAAATAGAAGGGCAAATTATTATTTTAACCACCCACCAACTATATCGTTATCCACAGTATTTTGATTTATTAATATTCGATGAAATTGATGCATTTCCTTATGTGGATAATGACTTATTAATCACGATGTTCAAGCGAAGTGTTCGGGGAAATTATGTTTTAATGAGTGCTACACCCAGTCGACAAGAAATCAACGAATTTCAACATTCCCAAACCTTACTTACACTCTTTGAACGTTTTCATCATCAACCATTACCCGTTCCCCAAATAATTTTTCGTCTTTTTGGTAGCCAATATATTTACTTAATTAGAAAGTGTCGCGCGTGGAAGAGAACCAATAAACCATTCTTAATATTTGTACCAACCATTGCCCAAACGAAAATACTCTTTTCTCTCATTAATATATTCGTGAAAAACGGAAATTACGTCCATAGTAAAAAAGAAAGCCGAGAAGCCATTATTGAAAATTTTAAAAAACAAAAATTATCCTATTTAGTTACCACATCCGTTTTAGAACGCGGGATAACGATTGCAAATTTACAGGTATTAATATTTGACGCTCAACATCCTTTGTATACTCCCAAAACACTTATACAAATAAGCGGAAGAGTAGGTCGAAAATTAGATGCCCCAGAAGGCGAGGTGATTTTTTTAGCCAATGAAATTACTCACGAAATGGAAACAGCAATTAGTGATATTAGAAACAAAAACACCTTTTTGTAAACTATGTTTTAAACCATTAAAAGAGCCGAGTTTTGCAGACTTATTTTTGCAAAAACCACTAATTTGTCACCAATGCCAAAAGAAATTTATCCCCATTTTTCATCATTTTTACATTAAAGGTATTCAAGGTTTAGCCATCTATCGTTATGACGACACCATCCGCCAATATTTATATCAATTAAAAGCGGCCTATGACATTGAAATAGCACCCGTATTTTTACAACCATATGCGCGTTATTTATATTTTCGTTATCGTAATTATGTATTAGTTCCAGCTCCATCAACCAAAACGAGTGATGATGCTCGGGGGTTTAATCAAGTTATCGAAATATTCTCCGAATTAAAGTTACCGATAATACCGGTGTGCGTGAAAACAACCGATATCAAACAAGCGGGTTTAAATTATGATCAAAGGCAAAAAATAATCCAGCATCTTGCCATTATCAATCCCGAGAAAATCACCAATAAAAATATTCTCATTGTTGACGATGTTATGACGACAGGAGCGACTATTCGCGCGATGATTGAACTGCTTAAGACCCATAATGTCAAGAATATCGCAGTTTTAGTCTTAGCAGAAACTAAAGTAAGTAGTAATAAAACAATAAATATTACTGATTGATTGAGTGCTTATCGTTTAAATGATAGAATAATGAGGATTATTTTACCGCAATCAAATAGTTAAAAGTAAGGAATTAAGATATGGGTTTATTTGAAAAGATGTTTAAAACCGAAGAACGGCGATTAAAAAAACTCGCGAAACGCGCAGATAAAGTTATGGCTTTGGAAAAAGCAATGGCGGCGCTTTCGGATGAAAATTTGAAAGCAAAAACTGAAGAACTACGTGCACGTCTGAAACAAGGGGCGACCATCTCAGATATTGAAGTAGAAGCCTTTGCTGTGGCGCGGGAAGCCGCCAAAAGAACATTAGGTCTATTTCCTTTTAAAGTGCAAGTTATGGGAGCCTTAGTTTTGAATCAAGGCGATGTAGCTGAAATGCGCACGGGTGAAGGTAAAACATTAACCGCCACTATGACTATTTATTTAAACGCTTTAAAAGGTGAAGGAGCTCACGTTGTTACAGTCAATGAATACTTAGCAAAACGGGATGCCGAGTGGATGGGACAAATTTATCGGTTTCTTGGCCTTACCGTGGGCGTCAATTTACGCGAATTAACTGTCTCGGAAAAACAAGCTGCCTATCTTTGTGACATTACTTATACCACCAATTCAGAACTGGGGTTTGACTATCTTCGGGATAACATGGCGCCTTCCGCCACACAACGCGTGTTACGTGGTTTAAAATACGCAGTCATCGATGAAGCTGACTCAATTCTTATCGATGAATCAAGAACTCCGCTCATTATTTCCGGTGGCGCCAAAGCCTCCGAGTCGGCCTACCGCATTGCCGATCGATTTGTAAAAACCTTGAAAAGGGAAAAGCACTTTACAGTTGATATTAAAACGAAAACATGTAATTTAACCGATGAAGGTAACAAACAAGCGGAACGTATGTTTGGTATTAAAAATCTCTATGATCCACAACACGCGGATTTAGTTCATCGCATTCATCAAGCGCTTAAAGCGAATTATATTATGATGCGCGATGTTGAATACATGGTGGATGCCAATCAAGAAATTCAACTTATTGATCAATTTACCGGCCGGATTTTAAAAGGTCGTGAATATTCAGATGGTTTGCAACAAGCTATTCAAGCCAAAGAAAACGTCAATATTAAACAAGAAACAGTCACCATGGCGACCATCACATATCAAAACTTTTTCCGTCTTTACGAAAAATTATCAAGTATGACCGGAACGGCAAAAACTGAAGAAGAAGAATACCGCAAAATTTATAATATGCGAGTAATTGTTATTCCAACAAATCGTCCAGTTATTCGGGTAGATGATGTAGATATTGTCTTTGCTCATAAGTCCCAAAAGTTGGCGGCAATTTTAGAAGAAGTGAAAAAACGCCACGCCCTTGGACAACCATTATTAATTGGTACAACTTCGGTTGAATCTTCCGAAGAAGTAAGTAATCTTCTCAAACTTGAAGGTTTATCACACAATGTTTTGAATGCGAAAAATCACGAAAAAGAAGCCGAAATTATTAAATTTGCTGGCGAAAAAGGAGCAATTACAATTGCGACCAATATGGCTGGCCGGGGCACCGATATCAAACTTGGTGACGGCGTTCGTGAACTTGGAGGATTGGCTGTTATTGGTACTGAAAGACATGAAGCTCGCCGAATTGATAATCAACTTCGCGGACGGAGTGGTCGGCAAGGAGATGCAGGTTATTCACGGTTCTTTGTTTCTTTCGATGATGAATTAATGCGGCGGTTTGCGAGTGATTCCATGCAAAAACTAGCCGAAAAAATGGGTGACGAAACCTTAGAAAACAAAATGTTTATGAACGCCATCACTTCAGCACAAAAACGTATTGAAGGGCAAAACTTTGATACACGTAAAAACCTTCTTGATTATGATGATGTTTTAGCTAAACAACGGGAAATCATCTATGGCAAACGAGATAAAATCTTGTTTTCCGATGATATTAACGAAATTATTGAAAATATGTTTGATATTGCTGGTCGAGCATTAGCGGAAAAAGCCAAAGAAGAAGGCAGTAATGAAACAGTCAATGGCGCAAAACTTCAACAAGTAATTGAGCCGCGTTTTCTTGAACCAGGGACAGTTAAAGTAGAAGCTTATGAAGGCTCACCGATTAATGAAGTTGGTGAAGACTTGACGTTTTTAATTCAAAAGCGTTATTTAGTTCGCCGTAAGAGCTGGGGTGACGATGTTGCCAATCGCGTTGAAAGATCAATTGTTTTACAAGTTATTGATCATAACTGGACCCGCCACATCGACACTATGGATCATCTCCGGCAAGGAATTCATTTACGGTCTTATGCGGGTTCTAATCCATTGCAACATTATGTGAATGAAGGTTATAAACTTTTTCAGGAAATGCTTGATAATATTAGTGTGGAAGTGATTCTTAATTTGCTCAATAGCAAAGTTCAAGTCACTCGGCCATCAACCGAAGGTGAACCGCAACCTCGTAATGACGAAGGAGGAAAAGAATAATGGAATTTCCCATCTTTCGCAACCGTCTCAATCAAGTCGCTAAACTAATTCAACAGCTTAGCGACTCTCTTTGACCTTGGTAAAATTGCAAGACAAATAGCAGACGACGAAAAAGCTATAAACGGTGATGGCTTTTGGCAGGATCAAAAACAAGCCTTATCGATTGTTAATCGCTTGAATACAAACCGAGAAATTATCGATGATTTTCAAAAGATGCAAAACATCCTTGGGGATTTAAAAAACATCAGTGAATTAAATGCCAGTGAAGTGGACAATGATTTATTATCTCTTTGTGAAGAACAATTAATTGAACTTGAAAATATTTCCGAAAAAAGACGCATTTTTGTGCTATTTTTTGGACCATATGATGATAGTAATGCGATTATTGAAATTCACCCTGGAGCTGGTGGCACGGAAAGCCACGATTGGGCGAGCATGCTTTATCGTATGTATATCCGATTTGCTGAGCAAGCTGGGTTTGGTATTAAAATTTTAGATTATTTAGAAGGTGAAGAAGCGGGGATTAGTTCAGCAACCTTACAGATTTCTGGGAAACATGCTTATGGTTTATTGAAAAGTGAAAAAGGTGTCCATCGCCTTGTTCGCATATCGCCATTTGATGCTAACGCCCGAAGACACACCTCGTTTGCTTCAGTCAACGTCACCCCAGTATTTACTGACAAAATTGATATTGAAATTCGTGATGACGATTTAATTGTTGATACATATCGTTCGGGAGGCGCCGGCGGTCAAAATGTTAATAAAGTAGAAACCGCAGTGCGTATTACCCACATTCCCAGTGGTATTGTCGTCAGTTGTCAGGTTGAAAGAAGCCAATTATCGAACCGCGAGATGGCTATGCAAATGCTTAAAAACAAGTTGTATGAGCGGGAACTGGAAGCGAAACAAGCCAAACTTAATAAAATTATTGGTGAACAGAAAAATATTGAATGGGGTTCCCAAATTCGTTCTTATGTTTTTCAACCTTATACCCTTGTTAAAGATCATCGTACAAACTTTGAAAATGGAAACATTCAAGCAGTAATGGACGGCGATATTCTTGGGTTCATCTATGCATTTCTTGAAAAGGAGGCCCGCGAACATGCTTAAAAAACCAATATTTACTTTTAAAACCGCATTAACCGCTAAAGATAAAAGAAAAATTGCTAATGATTTAATTTTAGTGATAATCGGAAGTCTTATTCTTGCTTTTGCTAGTGGAATATTTCTTGTTCCGGCCTCAATTAACGCTGGCGGTATATCAGGAATTGGTATTATTGTTGACTATCTTTTTAATTTTTCATTCAGCATCGTCGATATTACCGTAGGAATTTTGGCTATTGTTTTATTTATTGTGGGCTGGATTTTTCTTGGCACTCCTTTTGCCGTTAAAACGGCCTTATCAACAATTCTCTTCCCAACGTTTCTTTCTTTATTTATTCGTATCCCCGTTTTTTATGATTTTGCGCAAAATCTTTATCGTCCCGATGGTACTGGTCACATCGAAACCGCCCGTATCTTAATTGGCGGTCTTTTTGGCGGAGCATTAACAGGCGTGGGAGTTGGTATGACCTTCTTAGGAGGTGGATCCACCGGCGGTGTCGATGTAATCACCCTCCTTGCTAATAAATATTTAAAAATTAAGCAATCATCAGCTTCATTTATCATCGATACAATAGTTGTAGTAACCGGGATGTTTATCTTAACAGATAAATTAATATCATCCCTCGTAGGGGTCATTGCTGCTTTGATTTGTGCGATTATGATTGATTTCGTCTTTGTTGGGCGGTCATCAGTTTATACGGCGAATATCATTTCCAGTAAGTGGCGGGAGATCAATGATTATATTCAAAAAGAATTAGAACGTGGCACCACCATTTTTCATGTAGAAGGCGGCTATCAATTTGATTCCTATCGATTAATATCCGTCGTTTTTGAACGTAAAGAATATAACGATATTTATCGGGCTATTGCGCATATTGATCCCAAAGCATTCGTTACCTTCACCCAAGCTCAAAGCGTTTATGGCGAAGGCTTTAATAAACTTATTAATCAAAGAACAAAAGGTAAAAATGAACGCTGAATTATTTCATCTTGTTTCATCATATAAACCCACCGGCGATCAGCCATTGGCCATCGCTAATTTAGTTACGGGTCTAAAAAACAACAAAAAATTTCAAGTTTTATTAGGCGCAACAGGAACAGGTAAAACTTTTACCATTGCTAATGTCATTGAAAAAGTTCAACGCCCAGCCTTAGTCCTTGTTCACAATAAAACTTTAGCGGGTCAACTTTATGCAGAATTTAAACAACTATTTCCCGAAAACCGGGTAGAATATTTTGTTTCAAATTTTGATTTTTATCAACCAGAAGCCTATTTACCACGTTCGGATACTTATATTGAAAAAAATGCCGTCATGAACGAAGAAATAGAAATGTTAAGAACCGCAGCCATTAATTCTATACTAGAAAGACGTGATACAATTGTGGTCGCTTCAGTCGCTTCTATTTATGGGTTAACTGATCCCGAGGAATATCGTAATTTAGTTTTTGAAATTCGTGTTGGCGAAGAAATTAATCGGAAAAAATTGTTTAAGCGGTTAATTGATGCCCAATATAAACGGAATAATATGGAATTATCCTCCGGGTCTTTTCGCGTTCGCGGTGACATTATTGAAATCGTTCCGGCCTCAACTGATGAATATGCTATCCGTATTGATACTTTTGGTGATGAAGTGGAATCCATTAATCGAGTAAATATTTTGACGGGAGAAATTATTGCCAGTTATCATACACATTCGATTTTTCCAGCATATGATCATGCTTCAAGTCGTGAAAGAATCGAACGAGCCACCAAAACAATTCTTCAAGAACTGAGTGAGAGATTAGATTATTTTCATAATAACAACCAACTTTTAGAAGAACAGAGACTGGACATGCGAACTCGTCAAGATGTTGAATCTTTACTAGAATTCGGTATGTGTCCGGGGATTGAAAACTATTCAAGACATATTGACGGTCGACTTTCTGGACAACGTCCGTATTGTCTTATGGATTATTTTCCCAAAGATTTTCTCATGGTTATTGATGAAAGCCATGTTTCTTTACCCCAAGTTCGGGGTATGTACAATGGCGATCGCGCGCGTAAAACCACCCTAGTTGATTATGGTTTCCGTTTACCTAGTGCATTAGATAATCGTCCATTAAAATTTGAAGAATTTATTGATTTAATTCCGCAAGCAATATGTACCTCGGCAACACCAGGTGATTATGAAGTGAACGAAGCCGGGGGTGAAGTTGTTGAACAAATTATTCGGCCCACCGGGTTACTTGATCCAGAAGTAGAAGTCAGACGAACTCTTGGACAAATTGATGATCTCATTTTTGAAATTCGCGAACGTCTGAGCCGCAACGAACGTATTATGATTGTGACACTCACCATTAAAATGGCGGAAGATTTAACAGATTTTCTCAAAGCCCAAGGCTTTAAAGTAGCTTACTTGCATAATGAAACTAAAACACTTGAACGCAGTGAAATTATTTATCAATTGCGTAAAGGTAAATATGATGTTTTAGTGGGTATCAATCTTTTGCGTGAAGGTTTAGATATTCCAGAAGTGTCATTAATTGCCATTTTAGATGCGGATAAAGAAGGCTTTTTACGTTCTACACGTTCTCTTATACAAATTATTGGTCGGGCAGCACGTAATGAACGAGGCAAAGTCATTATGTATGCCGATAAATATACAAAATCAATGGAAGAAGCCATTAATGAAACTAATCGTCGTCGCCAAATTCAAAAAAAATATAACGATGCAAATGGCATAATACCCACCACTATTATTAAAGCAATTCAACCGCCTCTACACAATTTTGATGAAGACATAGTCGACAAAAAGATTATGAAGGGCAAAATGACCGCGAGCGAGAAAGAAAAATATTTGAAAGAACTACATAAACAAATGCGCGAAGCTGCAAAAGCGTTTGATTTTGAAAAAGCCGCGGAGATACGAGATTACATTTTTGAAATACAGGCCCAGACTTAATTGTGCTTAAATTGATAAAATTTGTAGTATTACATACCAAATTGGGAAATTTGTAGTATTATATATACCGAATGTTATTCGAGGAGTAGATTTATGGAAGCATTAGACATCATCTTCTTAATTGTTGCAATTATCTTGATTATTATCACGATTTTGCAAGGCGGAAAATCAGAAGGGGCATCCGGGGCGATTACCGGTGGAGGCCTCAACGTTTTTGTGAAAACAAAAGAGCGGGGCGTAGATAAAGTGATGTCCTATATCACCTTTGGTCTCGCCACAGTATTCTTCCTCTTGGCGATACTTTCTAACGTATTATAAATAGAAAGGGCGCGAGCCCTTTTTTATTTTTTTTAAAAACAATGAATAAACAAAATTTATACGATTTTATTAAACAACACCCTTATGTGAAGTTGATCGAACTTCAAAATTTTTTTGTGATAGATAAAAACAGTGTAATTGAAACGATTAATGATTTATTGCAACTAGGTTTAATTATTGAAGAACAAGGAACGTATTTGTTACCCGAAGTTATTAATTTAAAGCGTGGAAAAATCGTCCTCGTTCGAGCAAATTTTGCCTTTGCTGAAGTTGAAAATAGTAATGATGATGTTCGTTTAGAAGATGATGAATTAGGCGATGCTCTTCTAGGAGATTTGGTGTTTTTGAAACGTCATCAAAAAGATTATTTTGTTGACCGAGTTTATAAACGAGCACGTCAGCAAGTGGTAGGTGAAATTGCGATAGAAAACACACAATGTTTTTTAATCGTTCAGGGCTTAGCTATGAAAAACACACGCTTTGTTCTCGAAGATTATCCCACTGGACAAAACGGTGAAATCGTTGCTGGAGTAATTCAAGAATATAACTCCCCAAGGATACAAGTTAAATTTTTGCGTTCTTTAGGAATGAAAAACGCTCCCGGTGTGGATATTACAAAAATAATATTAGAAAATGGGGCTCCTCTAGATTTTGATGATACAGTTATGGATGCCACCCAAGCCTTACCTTTCGAAATAAATTCACAAAATTTGCTCAATCGGCTTGATTTCCGCGATAAATTAGTGGTCACAATTGATGGCGAAGATGCTCAAGATTTTGATGATGCTATCTCCATTGAAAAACAAAATGGAAACTATATTTTGGGAGTTCATATTGCCGATGTTGCGCATTATGTACATGAAGGAGATTCCATTGATTTCGCTGCCCAAGAACGTGGCACTTCGATTTATGTAACTGATCGAGTTGTACCGATGCTACCTTTTGCCTTATCAAATGGTTTATGCTCACTTCGTCCGGGTGAAGAACGATTAACTTTTTCCTGCATAATGACGATAGATAAACATGGAGAAGTGCTAGATTCGGTGATTAAAAAAAGTGTGATAAAATCAAGCGCCCGTTTAACATATACCTATTTTCAAACAATTATTGATGCCGGCCAAGGAGATTCGCCCATCGATTATTTATTGCTTGAAGCGGACTATTTAGCTAAAAAAATACGAAAAAAAAGAATCGAACGAGGATCACTAGATTTGGATTTACCTGAGTTGCAAATTCACGTTGATTCTCAGGGAATTCCACTAGCATTAGTGCAAAAACAGGGGATTGAAGCGGAAAAAGTAATCGAAGATTTTATGATTCTTGCTAACGAAACAGTCGCCTCGACAATTGCCAAACAAAAGTTACCTTTTATCTATCGTATTCACGAAAAACCAGATCCGGATCGTCTGGATAATCTCAATCTTCTGTTAATTAAACTGGGCTATAAACCAGAGATTAATCCATATAAAATCACTTCCCGCGATTTGCAATTTTTTCTCAATGCCCATCAAAATAATGAAGACGCTATTGTGATTCGTGAACGTACGCTTCAATCTCTTGCCCGTGCACGATATGACACTAAAAATGTTGGTCATTTCGGTCTAGCATCAAAATGCTATACACATTTCACAAGTCCCATTCGGCGTTACCCCGATTTGCTTGTTCATCGTGCATTACAAAGATATTTAATTGATAACCAACAAAAATATGATAGTGAATATCAAAAGCGGCTTAACTTACTGGCGATTGATGCCTCGGAAAAAGAACGGCGTGCAGTTACCATTGAACGGGCCTGCAACGATATGAAAGCAGCAGAATATATGAGTCGTTTTGTCGGGCAACAATTTAATGGTTATATTGATGGATTTCTTGCTTCCGGGATGTTTGTTACCTTGGAGAACGGAGTCTCTGGTCTAATTCGCTTTGATAGTTTGCCCGGATATTATCAGTTAGAGAAAAGTCAACTTGCCATTAAGGCCAAACGCACCAACCAACAATATATTATTGGACAAGCTGTCCAAGTAATTATTGTCGCTAGCAACAAAGAAACCGGAAATATCGACTTACAACTTGTGAACAACAGCAAACCTCAACAAAAGAAAACTTATCATAAGTTTAAAAGAACAAGCGGAAAAAACAACTCTCATAAATTTACAAAAAAAAGAAAAGCATCCTAGGAAATAGAACTGATATTTGATAACATTTACTTAAAGAATTGAGGCGATAAAAATGATTATTCGTGAATATGTTGAACAAGAAAAACGCAAACTAAAAGATCTTATTGCGCCACTAGAACTAAAACCTCATTTGGTGATTATTCAAGTTAACGAAGATCAAGGTTCTAATACCTATATTCGGGGAAAAATTGCCGATGCCGCTGAAGTTGGCATTGAAGCAGAATTAATTAAATTACCAATTACTACGAGCGAGCAAGAATTATTATCCCTCATCGCGCAATTAAATCACGATGTTAAAGTTCATGGTTTTATTGTGCAAATGCCCCTTCCCTCACAAATTAATGAAGAAAAAGTGAAAAGAGCCGTCGCGCCAGATAAAGATATTGATGGTTTTCATCCGGATACAAAACTCATTGCTTGTACCCCCAAAGGAATTGTGGATTATTTAGAGAGTGAAGGGGTGCAATTTAGTGGAAAAAATGCATTAGTTATCGGACGTTCTAATATTGTGGGAAAGCCGACCGCCAAACTGCTTTTACAAAAGAATGCCACCGTTACTGTTGCTCATTCTAAAACAACACAAGCGGCAATGCATTTTTACGTTGAGCATGCAGACATCATTGTTGTGGCCGTGGGACACAAATATTATCTCGATCATACATATAATTTTAAAGAAGATGCGATTCTTGTTGATGTGGGCATCAACCGCATAGATGGAGTAACCTATGGCGATATTGAACCAGGGCGACCAGTTTTCTTGCAAACACCAGTTCCAGGAGGAATTGGTTTACTGACGAGATTATCACTTATGAAAAACTTATTTGAGGCTTATCAACATGCAATTTCAAATAACTAATACCCAGGTTTATGGGTTGGAGCGCGCTATTAAGGCCAGTGGGAATCCCATGCGCACCAAACTTGAAACCAGCGAACCATTAGAAGAATTTGATTTTCGGCGAGCGCGTAATCTTGGGAGAACCAAAGGCGGCGAAGGACATGACAATTTTTTAAAAGGAATTCTTGTCCAATTAGACGTTACCGCTCCGCTTTATTGGTGGAAAGAAGCCCAACGTTATCACTGGTTTGATTTTATTTCTTCCCAGTCCACCATGCATTGCTTGTTAAAATTTAATATTGAAGAACGAGTAGTAACGGAAGTTCATCCCCGAGTACTCGATGTTATTCGTGAATTAGTTGCCGAATATCTCGCCATTACGGATGAAGATAAAAATGCTCAAATACTTAAATGGCGGGAAATCGTCGCTAGCTTACCCTGTGGCTTTTGTCTTAGTGCGACTATGACGACGAATTATCAGCAATTAAAAACCATGTATTTTCAAAGACGTAATCACAAGTTAGTCGAATGGCATCATTTTGCGACCTGGTGTGAAAGTTTGCCACATTTTAAAGATTTTGTGATTTGTGAATAATTAAAAAATAGATGAACGCGATGACCTCAGAAAAGTTTTTAAACTTTTTCGGTTTTTTTGTAAAAATAACGCGGTTTTACATGTCTTTTCTAAAAAAACGTATTATAATAAAAAAGTATTTAATTTTTGTTATTTAAAGGAGAAATATAATGATTTTAGTTCGTCGATTAAAAGAATACGCGAAATTAATCGTACGTGTTGGCGCCAACGTAAAAAAGGGCCAAGACGTTTTAATTGTTGCAAGCGTTGAACAACCAGAATTCGTTGAATTAGTGGTGAAGGAAGCTTATAAAGCTGGAGCCCGGAAAGTCGAAATTCGTTGGCAATATCAACCACTTGCGAAAACCAAAGTTAAGTATGAACGTATTACAACAATGGCAGAAGTCACGGATTGGGAAAAAGCCCGTTTTGAATATCAAATTAAAATGAAACCCGCCCGTATCTACTTATTAAGTGATGATCCCAATGGTTCCAAAGGAATCAACCAAAAGAAAATGGCTAAAGCTCAACAAAAATCTTACCCGATTATCAAAAAATATATTGATGAAATGGATAACCACTATCAATGGACCATCGCTGGCGTTCCCTCTAATGGTTGGGCAAAAGCAGTTTTCCCTGATTTACCGCGCGTGCAAGCCTTAGATGCTTTATGGGAAGCCATATTATTAACTTCACGCGCCAATGGCGATGCGATTAAGAATTGGCATGAACATAATGCCAACCTAGAAGAAAAAAGCAGCAAACTCAACGCCTTACATTTAACACGACTTGAATATCGGGCTAGTAATGGGACCAATTTCTCAGTAGGTTTATTACCCAACGCCCGTTTCTTAGCTGGCGGTGAACACACATTAGAAGGAAATTTCTTTAATCCGAACATACCTTCCGAAGAATGTTTTACCACTCCTCGTCGCGGTGATGCAGAAGGCATTGTTTATTCATCAAAACCATTGAGTTATCAAGGTGAAATCATTGATAATTTCTCGGTCCGTTTTGAAAAAGGCCAAGTCGTTGAAGTTCATGCCGAAAAAAATCAAGCATTACTAGAACAAATGGTGAAAATGGATGAAGGAGCCTCTTACCTAGGTGAAGTTGCTCTTGTGCCTTATGATTCACCAATTCGGCAATCA
>Ga0265294_10006528_pt1 | contig 14004 bp, 13 predicted proteins | sample MunlanPumphouse3_FD_192504 | JGI IMG/M metagenome (GOLD analysis project Ga0265294, IMG submission 192504) | Groundwater microbial communities from a municipal landfill in Southern Ontario, Canada - Pumphouse #3 | ecosystem: Environmental > Aquatic > Deep subsurface > Groundwater | place... | reverse complement strand
TGGAAGCGGAATCTGATGCAAGACGTGATGTGACGAAAGACGATCTGCATAAAGCGTTCACGGCATCCCGCGACATGCATCTGTCCGAAGCCATCAGATCGCTCGCAACAGATGAACAACAGGTCCTCAGACAAATCGTGAAGATGACGGAACAAGACAAACTGATCACGACTGGAGATGTCAGAAGAGCCATGCCGGAGAAGGCACCGAAGCTCACGCGGTTCAACGAGATCATGGAAAAACTCGATAATCTCCGGCTGATTTCTATGGGATACGCAAATAAAGGCGAAGGAAGAAGACGCTACGTCAACCTGAGACATGACAAAGAGCGGGTGAACAAACTCCTCCTGAAAAATCAGCGTTGAAAAACGCGTGACTCATAACTCTTATCTATTTGTCAATCCCATAATTGATTCATATTCCTAAGGGGGATTTATTTTGGTAAGTGTAAATGAACTTGGACTTGATCTCTTCGAAGAACTCGTAGAGAATGCAGATCTGTTTAATGTTGCATATCACGAACTCGACAATGGTTCACGTGTTGTCGATTGTGGTGTGAGTGTTCCGGGCGGCTATGGAGCGGGTGACTACTTTACCCGTATCTGTATGGGCGGTCTTGGAGACATCGCATTCCGTCAGGGTATGGTCGGGAACTTCCCGATGACCTTTATCGATGTGAACACCGATTTCCCGGCAATTTCCTGCCTTGGTGCACAGAAAGCCGGCTGGACGGTCAAAGTCGACAATTTCTTTGCAATGGGATCCGGACCCGCACGTGCCCTGTCTCTTCAGCCGAAGCACACGTATGAAGTCATCGACTATGAAGATGAATCCGACTGTGCAGTGATCTGTCTTGAAGCAGACCGCATTCCAAACGGAGCGGTCATGGAAATGATTGCAGAGAAGTGTAAGGTCGATGTCGGAAATGTCTGTGCTCTTGTGGCACCGACTTCGTCTATTGTCGGTTCGATCCAGGTCGCAGGACGTTGTGTCGAGACCGCAGTATACAAGCTGAATGAACTCGGCTTTGACACGAGAAAGATCATAGCGGCAGCAGGTACTGCGCCGATTGCACCGGTCCGCGGCTCAAAGCTCGCGATGGGTGTCACGAACGATGCAACGATCTATCACGGACAGATCAACATGACGATGAACGCACCGGAAATCGTTGACTATCTCGAGAAAATCCCAAGCTGCTCATCCAATGGATACGGCAAACCGTTCAACGAGATCTTCAAGGAGGCAGGCTACGATTTCTATAAGATCGATAAGAGTCTGTTCTCTCCGGCCGAAGTTGTGATCAACGAGGTTTCGACAGGGAACGTTTACCATGTCGGAAAAATCGACCCCGCTGTGACACTGAAGTCGTTCGGTCTCGCATAAATCAGGGGATCATCCCCATTCTTTTTCCGCAGGATTAATTACGGTATAGAGAGTATTTAGTAAGGTAATTTGGACTCGTGGTCTAGGTGGTTATGACGTCGCCCTTACATGGCGGAGGTCAGGGGTTCGAATCCCTTCGGGTCCACTCGTTTTTTTGATCGTTTTATAATCATTGAGACAATTTGCTAAGTCAATTGATAAAGAGGGTCGGGAGTGGGTCGCCATTCACCGACCTGCTTCACATAAGTCTTCTCAACAAAAAAATATTCACGTCGGTTTCCCGCACCCAGAACCATGATCACGATCCTACCGCATAGTAAGAATCAGGAGATCTAAAATACCAATACCGCGTTTCGAATCCATCGAAAATGCCAAGTATTATCCCCTTATTCTGAATAAACTGGTTATGCAAAATAACGTCCCTCTCTTTGAGCTTGAAAACCGCATGGATCGTTTTCACGCACACATGGACTGCAAAAATCCAAACTGGCAATATACAGCAATTTTCGGTAAGGTGAATCTCTACTACTTCACCGGCACAATGCAGGACGGCGTGCTTTTGATCCCCCGCGACGAAGATGCCGTATTCTGGGTGAGAAACAGTTATTCGCGTGCTCTTGATGAATCCAACTTCAAAGATATACGACCGATGGGAAGTTTCCGTGATGCTGCGGGAGGATCGACCATCACGAGTGAAACCGTTTACACAGAAACGGAACTTATCTCCTATGCACACCTGCAGAGATTTCTAAAATATTTCCCGTTCAAAAATATTATTTCAGCTGATAAGACGATCGCAGATCTCAGATCGGTAAAGAGTGAGTATGAACTTGAGCTCATGAAAAAATCAGGTCAGATCCATCGTCATGTGAAAGAGGATCTGGTTCCCGATATGCTCAGAGAGGGGATGACCGAAGCGGAGTTCGGAACAGACCTTTACAAGATTTTTGTTGAGGAGGGGCATCAGGGGATCGTACGATTCGGGATGTTTGACACAGAAATGATGATGGGTCATATCGGTTTTGGCGAGAGTTCGTTATATCCGTCATATTTTAACGGTGCAAGCGGGAACCGGGGTATAGGTCCTTACGCTCCGGTGCTCGGAAGTCCGGATAGGAAGCTGAAGTCCGGCGATCTGGTATATCTGGATGTGGGGTGCGGGTATCACGGGTATCAGACGGATAAGACGATGACATATATGTTTGGGAAGAAACAGCCGCAGGAGGTGATGGATATGCATTACAGATGTGTTGATATCCAGAATGATATAGTATCGATGCTGAGACCTGGGGAGATCCCGTCAGTGATCTATCAGACGATAATGGACGGACTTGATGAGGATTTTAAACGGAATTTTATGGGATATAAAGAACGTCGGGTCAAATTCCTCGGTCACGGGATCGGTCTGCTGATCGACGAGATGCCGGTCATCGCAAAAGGATTCGATGATCCGCTTGTTGAGAATATGACACTCGCCGTTGAGCCAAAGAAGGGAATAAAAGATGTAGGGATGGTCGGGATCGAGAATACATTTATCGTGACACCACACGGAGGAGAGTGTATCACCGGAGATAATACGGGCTTGATCCCAGTGTATTGAGACGAACGGGCTGGGTGAAAGACCTGAAGATCGTCTCTGTACGTTACCCGCACCTGTGTTTCTCAGCGATTCTATCAGAGAGGTTAGATCTCCCTCGATTATGTTCCAAATATTTTAATCATCCCCCATATCTAAAAAATAGTATCTGTTATCTTCACTATCCCATGATAAAAATCAGGTAAATACAGAGATCTATCAAAATTTAACTCAATTTTGAGAAATATTTCGACGAAGGGTAATCACATCAGCGATTCTATTTTTTCTCCCATAATCAAAAACCAGCAAAGAAATCAGGCATATTCGAATACTAAATAACCCACATATGAGTAACTACTCAGAATAAACAAAATTATATAGGATCGAGTTTTATAAGTAATCAGGGAAGTCCAATAGCATGTTCACCGGAATCGTCGAAGAGATCGGAAAAGTAACCAACATCAGAAATAGTCCAAAATCCTCCATACTTACCATCAAAGGAGACAAAATCTTCGAAGATCTCAAACTTGGAGACAGCGTTGCCGTAAATGGTGTCTGTCTGACCGTAAGCAACCTGGAAAAACAGAGTTTCAATGCCGATACCACGAGCGAGACTCTGGACCGGACCTCCCTTGGAATGCTGAAAACCGGAAGCAACGTCAACCTTGAACGGGCGATCTCCGCAAACGGACGTTTCGGAGGACACATCGTGACTGGGCATATCGACGGAACAGGGATCATTGCCGCGATCCGCCGGGATGAAAGAACCGTATGGATCACCTTTACTGCGGAGCCCGCGATCCTCAAATACATCATCGAAAAAGGTTCGATCACCGTTGACGGGATCAGTCTCACCGTTGCCTCTCTCCAGCCCGGCGCATTCAGCGTTGCAGTGATCCCCCATACAGAAAAATCAACGACCCTTCTGACGAAAAGCAAAGGGGAAAAAGTAAATCTGGAATGCGACATACTCGGGAAATACGTTGAACGGTTTGTAAACAGGAATGAACCGAAAAAGTGTGTGATCACTGAAAAATATCTGGCAGAGTCCGGATTCTAGAAGAGGGAAGATAAGATGTTTACATTTAACTCAATTGAAGAATCTCTCGATGCCCTCAAAAACGGAGAGATAATCATCGTCACTGACGATGAAAACCGGGAAAACGAAGGTGACTTCATCTGTGCCGCAGAATTTGCCACAACAGAAAATGTCAACTTCATGGCAAAATACGGCAGAGGACTTATCTGTATGCCCATGAGCCGTCAGCTCGCTGAAAAACTCAGTCTCCCACCCATGGTAGAGAAAAATACCGACAATCACGAAACCGCATTCACGGTTTCGATCGACCATGTCAATACAACCACAGGGATATCGGCAGTCGAACGCTCGATCACTGCCCGCAAATGCGTCATGGAAGGGGCAAAACCGGAAGACTTCAGACGACCCGGGCATATGTTTCCTCTGGTCGCAAAAGACAACGGCGTCCTAGAACGGGATGGGCACACCGAAGCAACCGTTGACCTCATGCGGCTCGCTGGTCTCAAAGAGGCGGGTCTCTGCTGTGAGATCATGCGTGACGACGGCGAGATGATGCGAACACAAGACCTCATCCGGGCAGCACAAAAGTATCATCTGACGTTTATCACTATCAGAGATCTGCAGACCTACCGGACAAAGCACGAAGCACCAGCTTTGGTTGTTGAGCAAAAGAGAATGAGTCCAATCCAGGACTATTAAGGAGTAGAGTATGAAAGTATACGAAGGAAATCTGGTTTCAAAAAACATAAAAGTCGGCATCGTTGCAGCAAGATTCAATGAATTCATTACGACCAAATTACTCGGGGGAGCTCTTGACGGACTCAAAAGACACGACGTTCGTGAAGATGACATTGAGATCGCATGGGTACCAGGGGCTTTCGAAATCCCGCTGATTGCAGAAAAAATGGCAGAGTCGAAAAAATACGATGCAGTCATCTGCCTCGGAGCAGTCATCCGCGGCTCAACCGATCACTATGAATATGTCTGTAACGAGGTCACGAAAGGAATAGCCTCAATCGGGCTCAGATCAGGGATCCCCGTGATGTTTGGTGTTTTAACCACGGATAATCTTGAGCAGGCTATCGAACGTGCCGGGTCAAAAGTAGGAAACAAAGGATTCGATGCAGCAGTTGGTGCGATCGAAATGGTAAATGTAATCAGAGAACTGAAAAAATAAAAGAATCATTCATTTTTCGAAATAGTTTACCTGGGCAAAACAGTGCTCTGCACGTTCTTTTTCCCCGAGAGCTAAGAGAACAGTGCCTTTTCTCTCCCAAAGCTGCGTATCGTCCGGCGTTATCTCAATACTGCACTCAAAAGCAGTCAGGGCTTTTTTATATTCATTCATGGCAGCATAAGCAAGACCCAGATCCATCCAGTAATCGGCCTCGTGGGGATTCAGATGCGCTGCACGTTCGAATGCCACAATCGCAGCCTCGATATCACCCTGTTTGAAAAGAACCACACCTTTCCCGCACCATATCGCGGCACACTTCGGGTCAAGTTCAAGGGCACGACGGATACAGCGAAGGGAATCGTCTGCGGCATCACCGATCTCATGGAGAATAAGCCCTAACTCAGACCAGTACACCGCATTGTAGGGATCGAGCGTTACCGCTCGTTCAAAACACAACTGTGCCTGACGGAAATTTTTCGCGTCACGTTCATGTTCACCGGAAGAAAACCAGTAACCTGCATCTTCAGTCTGGGTCGGATCACTCATGCGTATATTCAAAATAGGTCTTTGAGATATTAAAATATTCTAAAATAAAACGAAATGATACAGACAGGCTGAATTTTATTTCTGAAAGCAAAATAAAAGAAAAGAAAAAAAGATAATATCAGTCCTTGCGGACTAATGCGGCTATACCAATTACGGCAAGAAGACCAATCAAGGCAAGACCCATCGGAGATGAAGGTGTCGCACTCAGAGGTACATTTACTGTAACGGTTTCACCTTTTGCCGGCATGGAGACCGCTGCATTTGCAGTCTGATATCCTGTTGCGGAAACGGAAACCTCATTGACGGGAGTTCCGGTCGTATAAACAGCAATATCAGCTTTACCATTGGTGATCGTACCTGTGTAAGCTACATCTCCTGAAATGGAGATAAGATGAACGGTTGCACCTTCAACATTGCTGGTGACACTGATGACTCCGCGATCTCCACCAACAGATGGTGAAGAGGAGACAAGAGTCATGGAGATCGTTTCGGTCTGACCTTTTTCAGGAACAGTTACAGTAGCGGTCTGGGTCGTCCAACCGGGTGCGGAAACAGAGACAGAACTGATTGGGGTCCCGGTCGTGTAGACTGCGAACTCGATCTGACCATTCGCGTCAGTATATCCGGAATAAGCTACATCACCCGAAATCGACATGACCTGAACGGTTGCACCAATGATGTTCGTGTTGACCTGGAGGAATCCGCGGTCGCCGCCGATCGGCTTTGGTTCAAGAGATACTGTTACTGATGAAGTTTCGCCGGATGCAGGCATGCTTACAGATTGACTTGCAGTATAGTAACCATCTGCAGATACAAGAACTGAGCTGATCGGAGTAGCAGTTGTGTAAACGTAGAATTCTGCAACACCATTCGTAATGGTCTTGGTTTCGGAAACGTCACCATTGATACTAATCAGGGAAACAGATGCCCCGTTAACATCACAGTTTACCTGAATGACACCCTTGTCACCACCAACTGTGTCGGCTGACACAGCACCGGCGAAGAGACAGAGTACAATCAGGGTAATAAATAAATAAACAATTTTTTTCATGATATCACTTCATGCTAATCAGAATTGTCTCTGATACTATAGAATATCTTCCCATGGTATGTAATGCTTTTGGAAAAACAATCTAATTAGAAATGATAAAATATAAATCTATTCTGATTTCCCGACCCCGCCGTTTTTGGGAATACAGAGTTTATGATGACGGGTCTCTGACTGAAATTCCTCAATGTGGACATCCACATTGTAAACATCCTTGATCAGTTTCGCATCCAGAACATCATCGGGACATCCGTCTGCAATCACTTTTCCTCCCTGGATCATCAGGACACGATTTGCATACAAAAAAGCATGATCCGGATTGTGCGTTGAAAGAATAATGATGTAACCCTCCTTTGCAAGATCGGATATCCGGCACATCACCCTGAACTGATTGCCGTAATCCAGATTCGCAGTCGGTTCATCCATGATGAGGACCTTTGCTTTTTGCACAAGAGCGCGGGCGATTAGAGTGAGCTGACGTTCTCCGCCGCTAATCTCCCCATATCCTGCATTACGCAGATGAGAAATACCCAGACTATCCATTGCTGCAGACGCCATATCGATATGTTTCTGATTAGGAGCAGACAAAAGACTGAGCTGGTTGGTAACACCCATAAGGACCACATCCAGCACAGAGTAGTTGAACACCGGATGTGTTGACTGAGGAATGTATGCAACCTGTTTTGCGATCTGCTTATGAGTTAAGGTCTTGATATTGACACCGTTTAAGAGGATCTCCCCAGAATAATTTCTCAGAAACCCGAGAATACAGCGGAACATCGTACTTTTTCCGACACCGTTTGGACCAAGAACGGCAAGAAGGTCCCCCTCCTTCACGGAGAAAGATACATCATCCAGCACCAAAGGAAGATGCTTCCCGTAGGAAAAACTCAGATCGTTCACACAGAGATTCATGAACGTTTCCCTCCCATCATCAGAAGATAAGCAAATATCGGAGCTCCGACAAATGCAGTCAAAATCCCGATCGGAACTTCCGTCGTTGCAATGGTCCGGGCGAAATCATCCACGAGCAACAGGAAACCACCTCCCATGATAATAGCGGCGGGAATGATTCTCCGGTAATCATACCCGAAAAGCATCCGGCAGAAATGCGGGATCACAAGACCGACCCAGCCGATGATACCGGAAATGGATACGGCGACAGCGGTTATCAGGGTGGCACAGACAATGACCACAAACCGGAGTCTGTTAGTATTCACCCCCATACTCTTCGCTTCGTCCTCACCCAATGTCAGAACATTCATTCTCCAGCGAAGAAGGAAGATCGGAAGCGTTCCAAGAATAATGATGATGCCGGCAAAAATCACATCCTTCATCGTCGCACCGGCAAGGCTTCCCATCAGCCAGTAGGTGATTTCCGGAAGCTGCTCGGTCGTGTCAGCTACCAGTTTGATATATGACGTTGATGCGGAGAAAAGACTCCCTACCAGTATACCCGCAAGAACCATGCTCAGGGTGGCACTACCTTTCGTCAGGCGGCTGACAACATACGCGACCAGTACAGCGATCAGCCCTCCGGCGAAAGCAAAAATAGTTACCATCCAGCCGCCAAGCGACAGATAAATGGCAAGGCATGCGCCAAATCCCGCACCTGCCGATGCCCCGAGAATATCCGGAGAAACCAGCGGGTTCTGGAACATTCCCTGATAGGCAGCTCCCGCCGTGGAAAGTGCGGCACCAACTAAGAGTGCGGCAAGAATCCGGGGAAGACGAATATTGACCACAACACTATACATGGCATAATCCCATGCTTCGACGCTCACAAAAAACGGTGACAGAAAACCCAGAACAGTATTCTGGATAGCAGGGAAGGGGCTTAAAACAAAGGAGATACAGCCATAGACGGCCGATAAGAGAGCTGACATCAAAATTTGAAGAACATCACCTATGCAGATGGTAAATCTCCCAACAACAAAGGATATCATAATGCATGCCACTGCTGCAAGAATGAGCAGTATGAACCTGAGTTTATAATTTGGTAGTTTCCGATTCCGAACGGTCAGAAATTCAACAGGTTCCGGCATAAGTTATAATATTTATATCCTAAACTAATATTAAGTATACACAGTTATTCTAAAAAAGTTAAATTTATGTGGTTGACAAACAGGCGAAAAGGGGGACTGGGAGAGGTATTAATACCTCGGGAATAAATATCATCACACAAAGGAGGCATCATTTGGCAAGAAAAAAGAATTTTGATCCATTAGGGGGATCATTGAACTATGATAAACCAATGAAAGCAAAGAGAAATAACGATATTCTTGGCTCGAAAGGGTATTCCGGGTCTTCAAGTATCTACGACGAGGGGAGCTATACGCCGGTCTCCAGAGAGGACACGGATGCCCTGATGCCCTCAGGCAAATCTGATAAGCCGAAAAAGAAAGGACTCTTTGCCGGTATTTTTGGGCAGAAGAAAAAAACGGTAAAGTCTGCCCCGAAAGATGAAACCGGTTATGAGAGGAATGATGAGATCCCGGCATATGAAGAGGCACTGACTGTCGATACCGGTGATCAGTATGAAGAACCTCTTGAAAACAGAGAGGATGATCTTTTCGAGGAGGAACCACTTACCGTGGAAGAAAAAATCACTACAGAACCGGTAATCGAACATATCTGCCCTCCTGCCGAAAAAATACCCGCACCTATAATAGAGATCCCTTCTGCAGAAAAGAGAGAACGCACAAAACCGGTCCACTCACAACCGGAACAGACGCAGGCATCACAAAAGAAGACCCTGAGATATCACCCGAACGTCTGCTACCTTTGCGGTGAGACATCACCTTCCGCACTCCCGCAGTTTGCCTTTGGCGGAAAATCCGATCCGGAGGATAGTGTCCCTCTTTGTAAAACCTGTCTTCGTGCCGTGAAGACCCTGATGAAATATCGCGATCCCGCGGATGAAAAGGAAATCAAAAGTGAATGGCGATATCTTGCACCTGGTCTTGACGAAACCCGTGCCGAAAATATCATCAGTGAAGGAAGAAAGAACTACCAATAATTATACTCATTTTTGAGTTGCAAAACAAAATGAATATCCATTAATACATCGAATTTCAATAGTGATGTATATGGAAAATCTACGTCTGTCTGCAAAACAGTATATTATTGCCATAACGGTAGGAATAGCCTGTTTTTTGCCGCCATTTATTGGAGAAGCAACAAATATCGTTCTCCCGGAAATGCTGAACAGTTTCGGATTGACCGCAGCAGACGGAGGTTACTGGAATCTTTATGGATGGATCCTGACAGTATATCTCCTGACTTCCACAGTATTCCTTATTCCTGCTGCAAGATTATCTGATAAATTCAACAAGAAATGGTTCTTCTGCATAGGTGTACTCCTGCTTGGGGTAGGATCTCTTGGAGTTGGTCTCTCAACATCCGGCGAGATGGTTCTTGCCATGCGGACGATCGAAGGCATCGGAAACGCTCTGATGTTTGGTACGGCGATCGCTTTGCTTGCCTCGGCAGTCAAAGTAGAACTTCGTGGAACGGCAATCGGTGTCGCCATGACCGGTGTGTTCATGGGACAACTCCTGGGTCCTCTGCTCGCAGGTGCCCTCACTGAAGCATTCGGCTGGTCTACGGTCTACCTGATCCTCTGCCCGATCGCTCTTATTTCGTTCTTCCTCGCGATTCCATTCATCCCGAAAGACGTTCCGACCGACAAAGGACGCTTTGACTGGATCGGGGCGCTCCTCTTCATGTTTGGTATGGGTTCGGCCCTCTATGGATTTTCCCAACTGCCGAAAACGGTTTCCTTCGGACCGCTCGTCGCTGGGATCATCTTCCTGATCATCTTCTATTTGTATGAGAAGAAGAACGCAAACCCGATCATCCCAATCGATCTCATCCGGCACAACAAGGGATTCACCTTCAATAATTCTGCAAATCTGCTTTACTATATTGCGATCTATGCAATGGGTTCCCTTGTCTCGCTCTACATGTCGGAGTTATGGGGGATCGACCCGTTGCCGCGTGCCCTCATCATAACCACGCAGGGACTGATCCTCGTACTCTTCACGATCGTCGCAGGGAAATTCTACGATCACCTTCTGCCAAGATGGCTTCTCGCCATTGGGGCGGTCCTGACGATCATCGGTATTGCAGGGATCTTCCTCATGGGTCAGGCTTCCGCAGATCCGGTCTGGCTTATCGGCGCAGTTCTCTTGGGAAGTATCGCTGCATTCGGCATAGGTTCACTCATTCTCACCGGGATCGACCGGCTCATCAAAAATGCCCCGCCGAAATACGCAACAACGACAGGTCTTATCATCATCGCTCTTGGTATGATCGTTCTTCTTACCTGTAATGTTGAAACTGCCATCTGGAGCATAATCGCCGTTGAAGCATTTTTCGGAGTAGGCATCGCTATCTTTGTAACGCCGAACAGTACCGCTATCATGAACTCGGTCACCGAGCAGGAATACGGCATGGCATCCGGTACCCTTTCCACAACAAGGATGCTTGGGATGGCAGTCTCGATCGGGATCGTATCCATTCTGAAAAATATCTTCCTTGCGAATACCACAGAGGGGACCTACCCCGCAGCATTCCTTCAGATGCTGGATGGATTCATTATTGCAGCACTCATCGTCCTTATCCTTGCTATGATCCTTTCCTGGACCGCGGGTTCAGGAGATAACGCGTCCTGATCAAAAAACCGCATATCTGCCCGGATGGCAGATTACTTTTTATTTATCTGAAGCCTAATTGACAGTATGTCAATCGAAGCCCATCGATCTTTTTTTGAAGCAGGTAATACCCTTCCAATAACCCGAAGACTCCTTGCCCTGCAAAATCTCCGGAAAGCAATCGAAACCCATGAGCCGGAAATTATATCCGCTCTCGGCGCAGACCTCGGAAAATCCCCGTTCGAGGCTTACTCTTTTGAAATTGCTCCGGTCCTTCAGGAAATTGACTTCCTCATAAAACACACCGGAAAGCAGCTCAAATCTGAAAAAGTCAGATCACCCCTAATGCTTTTCCCGGGAAAAACCATCATCAGACACGACCCGTATGGTCTTATGCTTCTTCTCGCCCCATGGAATTACCCGTTCCAGCTCTTCATGCTCCCCCTTTCCGGAATGATCGCCGGAGGAAATGTTGTGATGGGAAAAACATCCCGCAGATCTCCGGAGACAGGAAAAATTGTGAGAATAATAATTCGTGAAGTTTTCCCTGATGAGTGGGTCAGTGTCGAAGACGAGATCGACCTCACAGCAAGATACGACTACATCTTTTTCACTGGAGGAAAAGAAACAGGAAGAATGATCGCAGGAGAAGCGGCAAAAAATCTCACCCCGGTCACCCTTGAACTCGGCGGAAAAAATGCCTGCATCGTTGATAAAACGGCAGATATTCCGGTCGCAGCAAAACGGATCGCCTGGGGAAAGTTTGCAAATGCCGGACAAACCTGCGTCGCACCGGATTATTTGTTGGTGCAGGAATCCGTAAAGGACGAACTCGTCACAAAACTCAGTGAGGAAATCAAAAATTTCTATGGAAATGATCCGGCAGAAAATCCCGACTATGGTAAGATCGTAACCAAAGATGCATACGATAGACTTGTCTCGTTCGGGACTGCGGAAAATACCCTTTTCAAAGCAGGAGAACACAATCCAACAGGGCAGAAGATCGCCCCGATGATCTTGTCAGCTGATCCTGCAGATCCAGTCATGCAGAATGAAATATTCGGACCCGTACTCCCGGTCATCACCTGGGACAAATTTGAGGAACTGAATACCCTCATAAAAAAAGAGCCGCTTGCTCTCTACATTTTTTCCGGAAACAGGAAATTCTGCGACACACTCCTGGACCTTCACCCCTCGGGCGGGGCATGCATCAACGATGTGATAATGCAGGCAGCAAATGTGAACGCACCTTTCGGCGGGGTCGGGACGAGCGGGATGGGAAAGTATCACGGAAAGAATTCTCTTGACACGTTCACACGGAAACGGACGGTCATTATCCAGAAAAACAAACCCGACATAAAACTCCGTTACCCACCGTACACGGAAAAAACACTAAAGCTTGTACGGAAGTGGCGGAAAATAATGTTTTAGATAGTGAACAGATGCCGGTCACCGCGGATCGAAAACAGACCGGCACGAACGCCGCAGTCGAGCCACCCGTACCCATAGGAAAATAATACCAGAGCATTGACCAGATCGTCCAAAAGACGCTCCTCTCCTTTTTCCAGATACGAAACAGCGGTCTCCCGGATCGTAACTGCCGCTTTATACAGTGCGGTCTCCGGATCAGGCGAGACAAAAACTCCGTTCACTGCTCCGGTCAACATTCTCTGATACCGGTATGTTTTTTCCATGAGATGATCAGAGAGTGTCTCCGGAATTTTTTCATCAATAACGGCGAGCGTGGAACGCTCTCCGGCAAGATACCCGAGATATTTTCCCGCATCCAGCCACCCGTAACCATAGGCAAACGAAGCCGCTGCATTGACAAGGTCTCCTTTTTTGTAAAAAAACAGACCGTCCGATGCATAACAGGAAACCATCTCGATGATCTCGTCAGCTGTTCGCCCGAGAGCCGTGTTGTTTAAAACGGCTTTTTCTGCGTGAGAATCCCTGCTGAAATTTTTTCCGTATGCATCGATCAGCATAGACCAGCAAACCTCTGAAGATACTCCTTCTCGATATCGTGGAGTGTCGCGGGCACGATCAAAATATGCAGAGGTGAACCGAAATCAAACGACTTCATCTCTTCTGCGTCCCCTGCGTGAACGACCGGTTCGGGAGAACCTGCCCGGGCTATGCCAACATATAACGGGATCTCACCCCCCGCACGGGAACACTGCTCCTCAAGAAGTTCGACCGCCTCGGATATTTTCATGTACCGCTCCTTGTCCTTTTGAATATCGAGGAAGACAAGCGTGTGGAGATTCTCTTTCAGATTTGCCGAGATAACCTCGATCGGCGTCATCGGAAACCATTTCCCATACGGAAACGGAACGGAAACGGATTTGCCAAACCGGTAATTCTGCAAACCGGAGAGTCCGCAGACTGCCGTCGTGATCGAGGCGCCGTGAATGATTTTTGTCGGAATATTTCTGTTTGCGGCACGGATCCGAAGATCCGAATGGGTCGTCGCAACCATCGAGTCACCCGCCGTCAGAAAAACCGCATTGCCGGTTTGTGCGGCATCAAGTATTTTATCCGCATGGATCTCCACATCATCCCGGTAAAGAGGAATGA
>Ga0265294_10006527_pt1 | contig 14005 bp, 6 predicted proteins | sample MunlanPumphouse3_FD_192504 | JGI IMG/M metagenome (GOLD analysis project Ga0265294, IMG submission 192504) | Groundwater microbial communities from a municipal landfill in Southern Ontario, Canada - Pumphouse #3 | ecosystem: Environmental > Aquatic > Deep subsurface > Groundwater | place... | reverse complement strand
ACAAGTTATTGATATTTATAAAATCTATGCAACTGCCGTCCAAGTTGTACCCAATGTTTTGATGGGTGAAAAACCCGGAGGATGTTTTCCTCACTTTGTGGCTATGGCTATAGATACTTTAATTACTTCCTCTCCTGTTATTGATTATATATGGGATTGGGGAGAAACGGAAGTTTGGGGTTCTGCCGCATTTCCCGATACAACACATACAGATACAGTACCCTTTGGAACCTATACCTATGAGTATGATACAGGTGTGTATATTGTCAACTTAATTTTAACCAATAAACAAGGATGCCATGATACGGTGGTAGCATTTGCAACTGTTCCTGTAGGATATCCACCTATCAACGACTGGTACTTCACCAACAATAAGCTATGTAAATCGGAACTTTCCATCACAGTCTATGCTTACGACTCCTTGAATCCTGTTGATAGCAGTTTAGTTGCCCGCTCACGTGCAAACTTATGGGAATGGTATGATCCTATGGGTAATCCGATGTCCTTTACCAATCCCGGTAATCTTTCACCCATAGATACCGGATGGCTTCACGGTTATTCCTTATTACCCTATCACAATCATTGTCCCGGTAAAAAAGTAGCCAAAGATAGTATCATGTATTCTTGTCCTCCTATGACAGGGATTAATTATCCTGCACCCAGCATGAAAGGGAATCCTCCTGTGTATTGTGAATGGCCGGTCTTTGGCTTTGACGGAGGTGACGGACAAAAAACAAAAGCATGGGATAGTTGCGTATGGAGGTTAGGAAACTTTTATACGGATTCTTATGGCGTATATCATCCTCAAACACTAATCCTACCTAATGCTGCTTTCCCTCAAGGACAAATAGCCCCTGCCGACTTATATCGTTACGACACCTTAGGTGGTATAGAAATGGTCGTTGAACGCGGAGGTCATATATTTGTTACTATATGGGCAATGAATGACAACCGAAACGGAAACAACTTATGTGGTTATTGCGAAGACTCTTCCAAACAAGAAATTATCATTTCTATTGCAGACATGAGGTTACGTGCTACGGATGAATATGGCAATATCGTTACAGAAGTATGTGAAGATGATAAAGTGTATTTATACGACTCTACTTTTTCAACAGATGGCATATATTGGTGGGCGCTTTCTATGCTTCATAATAACGACAAAGGGCAACAATTTTTCTCAACGGAAGATTTAATGTCAAGGATGCAAGCCGACTTCTTACATCCCAATGAACAAAAACCTATTTGGGATGCTACCAATTATGTCGGTTCACAGCCTTTTATTTTTGAATTTGACGATTGGGGAATTTATAAGATTTTCTTAAAAGATACCAGTGCGGAAGGTTGTGGATTAAACAGCAGTCCTGATCCTCCTTATATCGAATGGCAAACGGCACATTGGGGACCTTATAAACCCTATGAAGGAAGAACCGACACCATCCAAATAATCGTTAATCCGAGAAGTGTTCCTAAATTTTCATCCAACTCTCCGGTATGCTTGGGCGATACCCTGGAACTCATTGATGAATCTTATACTGCACCTCCTTTCTCCTATTATAACATTGACGCTTATTTGTGGCACCCTTCCGGGCAAGCTACCGATACAGCCAAAAATGCAAAATTTGTTTTCACTAATACGGGTAGATACGATCTGACGTTGACCGTTACCAATGAAAAAGGATGCGATAGTACTGAAAAATTCCCGTTTGCCATTACCGTAATGGGAGTAACCACTGCATTTACCACACCTCAGCTTCCACCAAATGACCGAAAAGTATGTAATAAAGAAATAGTTAATTTCACAAATACCTCTACGTACTTTGATATGGTTTCAAATACAACCAAACGTATCGACCATACAACAAGTGGTATGACCTATCTGTGGGATTTTGATGGACAAGGAACCAGTAATTCACGTAACGGGCAATTTGCCTTTAATGTTAGCCATTCCCGGTATGTTTACATTCGTTTAACCATTACCGATGCCGCCGGATGTACCAATTCATTCCTTGACTCGATATGGGTTATTCGTCCGGTTGCCGAATTTACATCAGGCACTCACGAAGTAGCTTGCCCCGAATTAGATGTTCATTTTGCTAATTTATCTCACGGCATGGATACAACGAAAACAGCATACCAATGGGAATTTGGCGATACTTTAAGCTTGGGAAACAACACTTCCGTGGTTAAAAACCCTATACATAATTACGCTTATGCCGGAAAATTCGATGTTAAATTGGTTGTTATCGATGAGTTTGGTTGTACCGACACCATGATTAAACCCGAATATGTACAAGTAGGAGGTCCTTACGGAACCTTCGCTATAGATACTACATCCGGTTGTGTACCCTTAAGGGTTGAATTTACATTTGATATAAAAAGCGTTGAGTTTAAAGAAACATATAAAGACTCTTTAATTTTATTCTACGGCGATGGAACCAGCCATGTTACCGATTTTATCGGTGCTCCCATTATCCACAATTATACCCAAGCCGGCTATTATATTCCTTTGATGCAATTAATCAAATGGGTGTATAATTCATCGACCGGAAAACAAGAACGTTGCGTCAGAAGTTTTGTCTCTAAAGATACTATTTGGGTTATCAAAATAAAACCAGATTTTGCCATAGAACCTTTATATTGTAAAGATGTTCCTATTACCTTTACAAACTTAACCGACACCAATAATAACAATATTGTCCCTACCATGCTTGGGCTCGACACCCTGATATGGGAATATGGGAATAATTTAACCGATACGTTGTTCAATATTACCGACTCCATAGATATTGACGGTCATACCCAATATGATTCAGCCGGTTCTTATAAAGTATATTTAGATGCTAAAATAAAAACCTGTCGCGTAAGAGGAAATAAAACCATAAAAGTAATGGAATTCCCTAATATTATTGTTGTCCCCGACAGCGTAGGTGAATGCGTAGGCTTAGATGTCATTTTAACGGCTGATTCTCTCAACGGTCATGAAACGGATTTCGCCTGGACCTATACCAGCATAGGCGACACTTCGAGTGGCAATCCTGTAACACGCTATTTTAATGAACCTGGGACCAATAAATATCCTATCGAAATAATGGTTACATTTAGTCCTAAAGATTGTTATAAAAAATATTATGACACCTTAACTGTATCAGCATGGACTCCTCCTACAGCCGAATTTAAAATTGAAAATTCCGAAGGAGGCATTTTAACCGATGCTGTACAAGGAATCAATGCCGGTGCAGACGCCACTTTTACTGACCAATCCATACAAGGTGATGGAACACTTACCAAATGGTTATGGTTATTTGGTGATGGCGACGTAGATTCTTCCGGAGCTAAGGTAACACATGCCTATACAACTAAATCCGGATTTATTACCGTAACCATGGGCGTATCAGACGAATACGGTTGCAGCGATACTACCACCCATCAAATCTTAATCCTTGAATCGCTTAAATTCCCGAACGTATTCACTCCTAACGGCGACGGTAAAAACGACAAATTCGAACCCTGGGAAGGCAGCCAGTCCGGATTCTTCCTATCTTTTGAAATGGAAATCTATAACAAATGGGGCGCTATGGTATGGAAAAGAAAATGTGAAGCTCCTAACTGTCCCGATTACCAAAATGAAAACTTCTGGTGGGACGGTAAAAATAAACAAGGCAAGGATGTCCCCGATGGTGTTTATTACTGGGTCGTTTACGCCAAACCGGAATCTGAAAAAGGAGATATTATCTTAAACGGAAGTATTACTTTGGTAAGATAAAATCAAAAAAAAACATATGCTCATAAAGGTTCTGAATTTATACATTAAATTTAGAACCTTTTTTATATAAAAGAATATATATTTATTAACACTAACTTACACCCTTTATGAAAAAAGTCTTTTTTATCACTTATTTATCATTATTTGTTGTATCTGCTTACTCCCAATTTAAATGTGGAGACACTTTAATCGATATCCGTGACGGACAGAAGTATGCAACTGTACAAATCGGAACACAATGCTGGATGGCACAAAATCTAAATTACGGAATTATGATAGTTGGTATTGATCAATCGAATAACGCTATTGCCGAAAAATATTGTTATCATAACGATACTAATAATTGCCTTCTATACGGTGGATTATATCAATTCAATGAAGTAATGGATTATAATTTTACCCCCGGGTCTAAAGGTTTATGTCCCGATGGCTGGCATGTTCCTACGGATGAAGAATATACTATACTTAGTTCAAATTACCCAAACAGTCCCGGGATTGAACTTGCGCCCGGAGGATCCTCAGGATTCAACCTTCAATATGGTGGCTTTAGTTCAAATTTTACTTTTGCCAGTTTGAATATCTACTGTAATTTGAGAGCCTCTACTGAATCTGGATCTATACCTGGAAATACCGCCTATGTACGTTACACATATCCTTCAGATACCGGTTTCTATAGATCTAATTATCCTAACAAATCAGCCTATTCCCTCAGATGTATTCAAGATACGATTAATACTGCAATATCTGAAGTATCTAAAATATCTACTATTTATATTTCAGATGCTTATCCAAATCCAGCTACTAATTATTTTATTATTAATTATTATTTACACACCAATCAATCAGCAGAAATTATTTTTTTCAATATACTTTCAAAAGAATATCTAAGATGTAAAATTGATGATGCATCCAACACTATTAAAATAAATACGGATGCCTTCAGTAAGGGAATTTATTTTTACAGAATCATTAGTCGCGATGAGTGTAGTATAACTAAAAAGGTAATCATTTACAAATAATTTTTCCACATAGTAATACCTCAATAATAAGATTAAACAAAATATTTCGCTGATTCATATAACATCTTTTTCTTTAATGTATCTTTCGATCATGTCTGTTCGTCCGGAAAGATAAAAACATCGTAAAACAAGGCATTGTCCATTATCTCAAAATAACATCCATTTATATATGAAAATAATGTAACTTTGCATACATAAATTTTTCAAAAGCTACGTGAATTAAGTAGTTAAATACTAATTATATATTACTGATATGAGTAAAGAAAGAGAAAAATTATTTGCTGATTTCCCGAAAATCTCAACCAACGAATGGGAAGATATAATTATAAAGGACCTTAAAGGAGCAGATTATGCTAAAAAACTTTTATGGAAAACCAACGAAAATATACTCGTAAAACCCTATTACCGGGAAGAGGATTTAAAAGAATTGGATTATTTAATGCAAATTCCGGGAGAATTCCCTTTTGTAAGGAGCACAAAAGAAAGCGGTAACGATTGGAAAATCACTCAAGTAATTGATGAAACGGATATAAAATTGGCAAATAAATTCTCCTTAGAATCGATAGCAAAAGGAACAGATGCTCTAATCATAAATGCAAAAAACATACACACACTTAACGATCTACAAATCTTACTCGAGGGCATAGATTTACAATCTGTTAACATTCGTTTTGAAAATCACATTTCTTATCCGACTTTAGCTGAATTGTTTATCCAATATATTGAAAATAAGAAATATGACAAGAACTCCATAGAAGGATCTTTCAATTATGATCCCATATCTTTTTTATTACAACATAATACTTTTTGGAAAAGTAAAGAAGAGGATTTATCACAAATCATAGCATTACACGAAAGTATTGGTAAGGTACTGCCTAACTTTAAATATATTACAATAAATGGCAACTTATTACATAATTGCGGTAGCAGCATTACTCAAGAAATAGCTTTATCCCTGGCTATAGCGCATGAATACTTAGCCTATGCTATCGATCATAAAATTGATATTGATGAAATTGCTACTCGTATGAACTTTACTTTCTCCATAGGATCAAATTATTTCTTAGAAATTGCCAAACTACGTACAGCACGTTTACTATGGGCGACTATAGTGGAGCAATACCAACCTGAGGTAGCTCAAACGGCTAAAATGTTTATAACGAGTTTCTCCTCCTTATGGAATAAAACCACCTACGATGCTCATGTAAATATGTTACGTTCTACTACCGAAGGTATGTCGGCCGCTATAGGAGGTGCCGATGCCATTGTATTAAATCCGTATGATGTAACGTATAAATCAAGTGATGATTTCTCACGCCGTATAGCTCGTAACACCCAAATCATTCTCAAAGAAGAAGCACATTTTGACAAGGTGAACGATCCGGCTGCCGGCTCTTACTACATAGAAAATCTGACACACGCTTTGGCTGAACAGGCATGGCAATTGTTTTGCGATACTGAAAAACAAGGTGGCATTATCAGCGCTGCTTTACAAGGTAGGATTAAAGAAGCGGTAGAAGAGTCATGTCGCAAACGTGATATGGATATCGCCACCCGACGTATGGTGTTATTAGGCACGAACCAATATCCGAATTATATTGAACAAATGATCGACAAAGTCAAACAAACAGAGAGCGTATCACACAAAGGTTTACAGCCCTATCGCGGAGCACTTCCTTTTGAGGAATTACGTTTAGCCACTGAAGCTTATTCTAAAAATCATCCTCGCCCAAAGGTCTTTCTTCTCAAAATCGGGAATCTATCCATGCGACAGGCAAGAGCCGGTTTTATAACGAATTTCTTCGGCTGTATCGGATATGAAATTATCGAGACCCAAGGATATAAAACTGCTGCCGAAGGAGCGAAAGATGCTTTAGATGCCAAAGCCCACATTGTCGCTATTTGTAGCGCTGATGAAGAATATATTGATTTTGTTCCTGAAATCGTTCAGGCTATCAAACATCAAAATACCAACACCTTATGTATTATAGCCGGAAATCCTACGGAAAGCATGGAGGGCCTAAAAGCGGCCGGCATTGACGATTTTATTCACATAAAATTGAATGTATTAGAAACCCTGCAACGATACAATCAAACCTTAGGTATTTAGTATAAATGCGATATATAATCTAATGCCTTTCTGATTTCATCTATACAACAGGACTGATTTATTATAGCATTTCCAATTCCTTTTAACAGAGTGAAATTAAATGAATTGCCTTGTCTTTTCTTATCCATATAAAGCAATGGCATCCATTCATGTTCTGTCATATTATGAATAGGAAGTGGTTGATAGGTTTTAAGAATTTGAATTTGTATTTCCTCCAATTCATTTTGGCTTAGATATCCTTTTAGTCTGGAAAGATATGCTTCGGCAAGCATACCCCAAGCCACCGCTTCGCCATGCAATACTTTTCCATTTTCACCTAAAAAAAAGCTTTCTATTACATGTGCTATGCTATGACCGAAATTCAATATTTTTCGTTGAGCTTTATCATAAAAGTCTAAAGCAACAATTCCTTGTTTTATTTGAATGGATTTTTCAATAAATGAAGTAGTCAGAATAAGTGAATCGATGGATTGAATCGTTATCAACTGCTTCCAATAGCTTGCATCGGCAATCAAAGCATGCTTCATCATTTCGGCATAAGCAGCATAGATATGTCTTTCGGGAAGCGTTTGTAAGAGTTCATTATAAATCAAGACGGCGGATGCTTGATTAAAACTTCCGATTTGATTTTTTATTCCTTGAAAATTAATAGCCGTTTTACCCCCGATGGCGGCATCTACTTGTGCGGTCAGGCTTGTTGGAATGTTAACAAAATCGATTCCTCTTTTAAATGTACAAGCTACAAATCCCCCCAAATCACAAATCATACCTCCTCCTACATTGAGCAACAAACTATCTCGATCGGCTTGTTGTTGAATCAAATGTTGCCAGAGCTGAACAAGGCTTGAAATATCTTTGCTGCTTTCCCCTTCCGGGACACACAATATATGGGCATCCGAAATATTTCCCAATCGTCGTGTTAGATGAGGTAAACAATAGCGTTTTGTATTTGTATCACACAACACAAAAATCTGATGCTGCATAGCTTGCCATTGGAACATTTGTTCATCGGCTTTTTCGTTGATAAAAACATTTGATGCTAACATAACAAGGCTTGATATATACATAAATCCCTGCAAAAGTAAAAGAAAAAATTGAATTCTGAAAAAACTTATTAAAATAAATTGTACTTTTGCAAACTCTAAAAAAACGGGATGTAGCGCAGCTTGGTAGCGTGCTTCGTTCGGGACGAAGAGGTCGCAAGTTCGAATCTTGTCATCCCGACCAATTAGGGTTCCGTAGCTCAGCTGGATAGAGCAACTGCCTTCTAAGCAGTAGGTCATGCGTTCGAATCGCATCGGAATCACAGCAAAACGTGAGGACAAACAAGGACTCACGTTTTTTATTTTACAGGGTCATTAATCAATTTGTTTATTTTTGCAAATTACAATATAGGCATCACATACATAAATATATGCATACTAAAGAAAAAGTTAAAGCTAAAAAACGTTTAGGCCAACATTTTCTTGTTGACAGTAATATAGCTAAAAACATCGTAGATGCACTATCCCTTCAGCAAAGAATAATCATAGAGCTTGGACCCGGTATGGGAATTTTGACTTTTTTCTTAGTCCAAATTCCTGACAAAGAAATTCATCTTATTGAAATTGACGAAGAAGCAACCGCCTATTTGCGTGCTCATTTCCCTTCATTAGGCAACAAACTACATAGGGCTGACTTTTTAAGAATAGACATCCGACAACTGGTTCAAGAACCTTTTGCGCTCATCGGCAATTTTCCGTATAATATTTCCAATCAAATATTATTTAAGGTATTGGAATACAAAGACCAAGTTCAAGAAGTAGTAGGTATGTTTCAAAAGGAGGTAGCTTTACGAATTGCTTCTAAACCCGGGAAAAAAGATTATGGGATTTTAAGTGTGCTATTGCAAGCTTATTATGATATTGAATATTTATTTACAGTAGATGAATATGTATTCAATCCTCCTCCGAAAGTAAAATCGGCTGTTGTACGTTTGCGTAGGAACAACTGTATACAATTAGGTTGCAATGAAAATGATTTCAAAATGTTGGTAAAAACCGCCTTTAATCAACGTCGAAAAACATTGAGAAATTCGCTAAAAACGATTACTTTTACCAACGACATTCAAACCATGGACCTGTTTAATAAACGACCGGAACAGTTATCGGTTGAAGAATTTGTATGGTTAACCACTCAGATTTCTACGAACTTCCACACATAATTATGAGTTGTTAAATTATGCGATAATTATCTCTATATAATTTGATGCGCAAGGAACCTCAATTTGTTGCGGAACAATGTTTGATTTGTTGCGGAACAAATTTACATTTCTTGCGGAACAATTTTTTTTTCTTGCGCAACATTTTAAATCCCTTGCGCAACAAATTTAACTTTATTATGCTATGTCCTTTTTTTTGCCCTAAACAAGGGATTTTAATCAAATACGGCTATATTTTAAAATCCTTTTATTCCTTTGCTTTTCTTTAAAAAAAACATAAAAAACGATAAGGTTGCTATAACCTGTTTTAAAAGTTTTTAAGATTAATGTATACCCATAGCATACGTTTCCCTTATGGTGTTGTATATTGATTTTCATTTAACCATCGCAAAGCATTGATTTTATCTATCTCCAATTGTTTTTGTAATTGCTGAAGCGAGTTAAACATCCCTTCATCGCGTAAGAAATTCAGTGGAGTGATGCATAATGTTTGATGATAGATGATATCAAAGAATTCAAAAATATAGACCTCTACACTGATTTCCTTCAGATGTAAAGTAGGACGTGTTCCGATATTAAGCAGTCCATAAAATGATTTATCTTCATATTCAATATGAGCTACATATACTCCCTTCGGTGGCAAAGGCTCATCGCTCAGAAGATTAGCTGTTGGAAAGCCTAACTTCCTCCCAATACGATTTCCTTCCACTACTTTTCCCGTAAAACTTGAATATGTTATTGATTTCATCTCTTATCATTAAATCATTACATAAAATTCATAGGAACTCCCCCTCCTAAAAAACATAAATTTTATTCAGACACTAATTGCATAAATTCATCTTCTGAAATAATAGGAATTCCCAACTGCTTGGCTTTATCAAATTTTGCCGGTCCAATATTCTCTCCGGCAATTAAGAAACTCAATTTGTTACTGACGGCACCGAGCAATTTTCCGCCGTTTTTTTCAACCATATCTTCTAATTCTTTTCGTCGTTGCGGACTACCGAATGATCCACTCACCACGAAAGTTAGTCCTTGTAACTTAGAAGAAAGTGGAGTTTCATTTTGTGTTAAAGAAAACTGCAAACCATTCTCTTTCAAAGATTGTATGGTTTTTAAATTATCATTATCTTGAAAATAGAGGACTATACTTTCGGCTATTTTTTCGCCGATATCTTCAACCTCCATCAATTGTAATACTGAAGCTTGCATCAACCCATCTATGTTTCGAAAATGTTGTGCCAATTTTTTCGCCGAAGTCTCCCCTACATATCGTATACCAATGGCATACAACACCCTGTCGAAACTTACTGTTTTAGATTGTGCTATACCATTTAATATATTCTGCACTGTTTTTTCTCGAAAACTTACTATACGTTCTTTTTCATTGGTAACGTATGATTTCTCTAAGCCTATTAAATCTTCGGTTCGCAATCGATATAAATCTTCGATGCGCAGAATTTTCTTTTGTTCCACCAATAAATCTATTTTTTCCTCGCCTAAGCTATCAATATTCATCGCTTTACGACTGATAAAATGTTCGAGTTTGCCTTTGATTTGTGGTGGACAGGCTTTGGCATTCGGGCAATAATAGGCTGCTTCTCCTTCTTTACGAATCAAGGGTGTGTTGCATTCCGGACAATGACTAATGAATGTAATGGGCAATGCATGTTTGCTTCGTTGATTCAGATCTACATCTACAATTTTCGGTATAATCTCACCTCCTTTTTCTACAAACACACTATCACCCCTATGTATGTCTAATTGATCCATGATATCGGCATTATGCAAACTTGCTCTTTTAACAGTTGTTCCGGCCAATTGTACGGCTTGCAAATTTGCTACGGGCGTTACGGCTCCGGTTCTTCCCACTTGATAGGTAACATCCAAAAGTTTTGTAGCTACTCTTTCGGCTTTAAACTTATAAGCTATCGCCCAACGGGGACTCTTGGCGGTATTTCCCAACTGATTTTGCATGGTATAATCATTCACTTTCAATACAACACCATCAATATCGAAAGGTAAATTTTTACGTCTTTCATCCCATTCTTCGATAAAGGTGAAGACTTCCTCTAAGGAATGACACAAACGGCTATACGGGCTCACTTTAAACTTCCATTTTTTAAGCTGTTGCATGGCATCATAATGCGTTTGTATATCGGGAAGCTCCGTTGAAAGGAAATACATAAAGCCATCCAACTTACGTTTTGCTACTTCGGTTGAGTCTTGTAATTTCAAACTGCCTGAAGCAGCATTGCGAGGATTAGCAAAGAGACTTTCGCCCATTTCTTCTCTTTCAGCATTTAAGAGTGAAAAGCTCTGATGAGGCATAATGATTTCGCCTCTTACTTCCAAAAGCGATGGAACCTCTCCTTCTATCATTAAAGGAATAGAGCGTATGGTTTTAACATTATTTGTAATAAGATCACCTTGTACCCCATCTCCCCGTGTGATGGCCTGTTTGAGTTTGCTTTGTTCATATATCAACGCAATGGCTACCCCATCGTATTTCAATTCGCACACATATTCTACCTGATTGGTTTGTAATCCTGCTTTTACTCTTGCATCGAAAGCTTGCAATTCTGCTTTGTTGTAGGTATTTCCCAACGACAACATAGGCGTACTATGCTTGGCATGTTCGAACTGTTTGGTGATTTCACCCCCTACTCTTTGTGTCGGACTATCCGGTAACACAAAAGCCGGATACTGTTTCTCAAAATCTATCAATTCTTGTAAGCGTAAATCAAACTCATAATCGCTGATTGTCGGTTTATCTAATACATAATAATTGTAATTATGAGTATTTAGTTCTCTCACTAAATTGATTATACGTTCCTTTACCTTTTGCATGCAGTATGTAATTATTGTTTTATTAGTTTCATGGTCCGGATGATTTTTTGTTCAGTTTTGATTGTCAGAAAATACATGCCTTTGGCAATGTTGGATAGGTCTATGCTTGATGTCGGCTGATATAAGATTTCATCTTTTAATATCTTTCCGCTTATATCACACACTATCATCCTCACCGGAAGTATGCTATTTGTTAACACATGAATATTTATCACATCCTGAGTAGGATTTGGAAACAGCAACACATGATGATCTTCTATGAAATCATTGACACCCACTTTTACTTGTAAATGCAAATGAATTACACTATCACATCCATATTGATTCTGAACCGTTCGATGTAATTGTAAAACACCGGGAGACAAAGTATCGGTATAAACAAGAAACTCATTTTTTTTGTATATTTCACCTATAACAACTTCATCGTAAAGTATGGTATCATGAACCGGATGTACTTTTAAGGACAGTTGGACGATGCTATCACATCCATGGACATTATTCGAAGACAAAGTAAAGAAAAAGTCACCGTATCCTAAGCTATCGCTATGGATATCGAAACCATGTTGATTAAAAGTATCTCCAACACATAATTCATGTTCAAAGCGAGTAGTATCGGGAGGTATAACACAAAGCGTTAATGCAATAGTACTATCACAACCATAGGAATTAGTATGTGTACGATGTAACATAATAATTCCAGCTTTGGGAGGCAACGTGTCAAATCCATGGTTTATGTAGGGATTTCCTAAACAGAGAGTATCTTCTAAATAGGTTGTATCAGAAGACAAAACATAAAGTTCCAAATACACCAAACTATCACATTGGTTATCAGTAAATAAATGTTGACTCAACCACACACTTCCTATTTTTTCAGGAACATAATAAAAATCACGGGAATGATATATATATCCCATACAGATTGAGTCCTTCAAAAAATTTGTCGTAAAACATCCATATTCATAAGCTCCTATATCAATTAAGCTATCTTTGATACGAATAGACCCGGCTAAATCAATAGGTTGATCATTATATGGTGAATAGCCCGCATTTATACAAGCTGAATGGGCTTGTAAACTATAATCATAATTGTCCGGATCGGTAAATTTCACATAAGCATAATTAGTATCACTTCCATCGTTGTCCACATCGAGGTTGATATTGGAGGTTCCACTATAATTTGACTGTATGGCGGAATAAGACACATCAGTAACAGCAGACGAATTGGAAGCGATTTGATTAAAATAGGCATTTCTTGTATTATCCCAGAAAATACAATTACGTACAAAGCAGGTGTCTCCATTATAGATACCTCCTCCGTTAGAAACAGCCATATTTGAAATAAAGTTGCAATTCACCAAATAGGTTGTATCCCAAATGATGGCACCTCCGCCGAAAAGAGCTTTGTTATGATGTATGTTACAATTAGTCAATCGTGCATTTCCATTCACATATACACCTCCACCATAGCCACTGTCGCTGATATTATATTGAATGACACAATTCTGTAGTTTCCCGCCATTCATATATATCCCGGCACCACCCTCATTACAAAAGCCATTTTGAATAATAAAGCCATCGCACAGAGAGCGATTAGTATCCGTAGCACCTGCCGTTGACAATACCCTATGTTTATTTTGACCATCAAGGATAGTAGGATGTTGACTCAAATTACGCATAGAAAGATTGAAAGTAGAGGATTCATTTCCGGCAAAACTACCAAATATCGTATTCGACTCAGCTAAACGAAAAGCCGTTTTGTTATTCGTATCTCCAAAATACATACCTTCTTTCACCCATATTTGGGTAGGATTTGTATACTTTCTTTGCATAGCAAATGCCAAATGGGGACTTGCATTGCTCCAGGATGAACCATCTTTTTTCCCTGCTCCTGTAGGACTAATATATACAATATGATTTGAATCGGGATTAATGACATAATCAGAAGGTTTAATATTTATGAGGATATAATGCCCGTTGGGAAAAGAATAACTGGCGGGATTCAACGATGAAACAGAAAAATAACCATCGGCATAGCCTGTCCACCCCCAATTGATGTGAAA
>Ga0265294_10006526_pt1 | contig 14006 bp, 12 predicted proteins | sample MunlanPumphouse3_FD_192504 | JGI IMG/M metagenome (GOLD analysis project Ga0265294, IMG submission 192504) | Groundwater microbial communities from a municipal landfill in Southern Ontario, Canada - Pumphouse #3 | ecosystem: Environmental > Aquatic > Deep subsurface > Groundwater | place... | reverse complement strand
TTTTTTTTCTTGCACTTGCTTGAAAAATATTTATTGATATTAAATTTATACTTGTGATAGCCATTACAAGAATAACAATATAAATTAAAAATTCAATAATGGTAAATCCATTTTTCATGTATGTATTTTATAAATTAAATATATTTTATTATAGCACAAAAAAGAACAAGGCTAAAGAGATAAAATTGTTGACTTTTAGTTTGTGAATATGATACGATATATTTAAAGTTATATAAATCAGTCTGAAAATCATGTTGATTTCTGAAGAAAAATTAGAAAAAATTTTAGTAGGATCAGGCCATATTCAAAAAATAGATTTTGATATGGTTAAAACGGAAGCAAAAGAAAAAAAACAATCCCTAGACAGAATGTTGATAGAAAAAGGACTGATTAAGGACCAGGTTTTAGGAAAAAATAATTGCTGATTCTGCTGGCTATTTTTTTGTTAATTTAAAAAGAGCCATCATAGAAGATATTACTCCTCGATTATTAAGTTATATTCCTGAAGAGGTAGCTTATTCTCAAAAAGCAATTGCATTTGAAGAAGACGGTGGAATTATTAAAATTGCTACGACTAATCCTGCTAATTATAGTTTTTTTAAATTACTTGAAAAAAAGACTGAAAAAGAAATACAGTTATTTTATGCTACAGATTTTGATATTAACCAGGCTCTTAGGAGATACAAAGGAGATATTCCTAGAGAAGTTTTGAGAATAGTAAAAGAAATAGAAAAATATCCTGATAAAAGCGAAGAAAACATTGTAAAATTAGTAGATTTAATACTTGATTATGGTTATGCTACTCTTTCATCTGATATACATATTGAACCTTTAGCAAAAATAACAATTGTAAGATATAGGATTGACGGAATTCTTTATAAAATAATAGAGTTTCCTAAAGAAATTCATACTAGAATCGTCTCTCGTATAAAAATTCTTGCTAGACTAAGAACCGATGAAAGAGCAGCTGCTCAAGATGGTCGTTTTGCATATGAAACCCAAGGAGCAACAATCGATCTTCGTGTTTCTGTTATGCCTACAACCGATGGAGAAAATATCGTGATGAGAATTTTAATGCAAAGAGGAAGGAGATTTGAGATAAATGATTTAGGGCTTTTAGAGGTTGATTTAAAAAAATTAATTGTTAATGCTGAAAAACCATATGGAATGATTGTTGTAGTTGGACCAACTGGATCAGGAAAAACTACCACTCTTTATGCAGCACTACAAAGAATCAATAGAATGGAAACTAATATTATGACCATTGAAGACCCAGTTGAATATAATATTGAAAGGGTAAGACAGATACAGGTTAATCCAGCAAAAGAGATAACTTTTCCAAAAGGTCTTAGGTCAATTGTTCGTCAAGATCCAGATGTTATTATGGTTGGTGAAATTCGTGATAAAGAAACAGCAGATATTGCAATTAATTCTGCTATGACGGGTCATTTAGTGCTTTCTACTTTGCATGCTAATGATGCACCAACTGCTTTTTCAAGATTTTTAGAAATGGAAGCTAAGCCTTACTTAGTATCTGCCTCTGTAAACGCTGTTATAGCACAAAGATTAGTAAGAAAAATTTGTAGTGAGTGCAAAGAAGAATATTTTCTTTCAGAAAAAGAACTAGCTATTCTTGAAGATGAAAAAATTATTGCAGACAATATAAGGAAAATTTCTGGAAAAAAAGATTTTGATAAAATTAAGTTTTTTCATGGAAAAGGGTGCAAGTTTTGCAATAATTCAGGATACGAAGGAAGAACTACAATTTTTGAAATTTTAAATGTTACAGAAGAAATAAGAGAATTAATTAACAAAAAAGCACCAATGGATGCAATTAAGAAAAAAGCTGTTGAGCAAGGAATGACAACAATGCTTGATGATGGAATAACCAAAGCCTTAATGGGTATTACTACTTTTGAAGAAATAAAAAGAGCAACCAAAGTTTAAAATTAATTAAAAGAAAAAAATAAAGCATGGGAATAACAAATAGAATAAGTACTCAAGAAAAAAAAGACTTTGTTAAAACATGGGCTCTTCTTATTAAAACAGGAAATCCAATCAACGAAACATTAGAAATACTGTCTAAGCAAATAAGATCTCCAATTTTTAAAGAAACATTAAAAAAAGCAAAAGAAAGAACGGAAAAGGGAACCCCTATTCATCAGGTTTTTGAAGAAAATTCACACTTCGAAAAAGCATTTTCTAGCTTTATTAGGGCAGGAGAAGAAAGTGGTTCTTTGAGTAAAACATTGCAATACTTAATTGATTGGTTAGAAAGAAAAAATAATCTTGAAAAAGATATAAGTTCAGCAACTCTTTATCCGAAAATAATAACTACCTTTGCTTTCCTTCTTGGGGGCGGTCTTACTTTTTTTGTTTTACCAAAGCTAACACCTATTTTTGCTTCTTTGGGTGTTAATTTACCATTAATTTCAAGAATGTTGCTTTATTTTTCTCAGTTTGTTCAAAATAACGGGGTGGTTGTTGTTATAAGTTTTCTTTTTTTTGTTCTTTTTATTTATCTTTTAAGTAAGATAAAAAAAATAAGAGATTTTTTTGATTATTTTGTACTAAAGATTCCCGTAATCGGAGAGCTAGTTAGTCTTTACCAATTAACAATCATTTCTCAACTCATTTCTACTTTATTTGAAAGTGGACTAATGGTAACAGAAATAATAGATATTACCATTGAATCAACTTCTAATAAGGCATATAAAGATTCGCTTGAAGAAGTAAAAGAGAAAATAATAAAAGGAGATCCTTTTTCCAGGGCCTTAAGCGTCTATCCTGATCTATATCCTAGTATTTATATTAGTATTATAACTACCGGAGAAGAAACAGGATCATTCACAGAGTCTTTCAAATATCTTGCTGATTTTTTTTCATCAGCAATTACAGAAAAAACCAAAAAAATACCTGTAGTTTTGGAGCCCGTAATTCTTATATTTATTGGTCTTTTTGTTGCTTTTGTAGCTAGTGCTATTATTTTGCCTATATATAAAGTAACAGAAGGTCTTTATTAGAAAATTTATTCTGATATATTTAATTCTAGGTACCATTTTCCATCTTTTTGTTGCATAAAAGCAAAGTCTTTGTTTGCGAGTCTCATTTTACTAATAGAATTATATGGCCCGTAAACATTTTCGTTGATTTTTGCATACCAATTTTCATTTATTTTATAAGTGTAAGCAAAACTCATACCAGAGGTTATTAATGAATCAACAGCATCAAATGGACCTTCGATTTCATTATTTAATTTTATGTACCATTTTCCATTTAATTTATAAAAAAAGATAAAATCGTCTAGAAAAAATGATATTCTTCCTGTTTCTTCATAGGGACCATAAACAATGTTGTTTATTTTTATGTGCCAGAGATTTTTTTCTTTGTATTCAAAACCAAATTCACCAGTTCCAGTTAAATGAAACATTCTAATATCTTGGTATGGACCAAAAACCTTTTCATTTATTTTAATGTATAGTTGATCTTTTTTATAATATCTAAAGGAAAAACTATTTCCAGAAGATCTTAAAGAATCTATTTTTTCATAAGGTCCATATATTTCATCATTAATATTTACAAAAAAATTATTATTTTCTTCATAAATAAAGCCTATTCGGTCGTGGGCAAAAAAAGAAAAATCCATACTGTTATAGGGACCAAAAGATCTCAATCCCTTTTTTGGTTCAGGCAGTTCTTTTATTGGAATGTTTTTATTGTTATTTTCGTTACTCTCTGTATAATTTTTTTCTATTTCAAGACTTGTTTCTTTTTGCTCTCTTAAAGATATTATTTGAAAGAGAGCAATGATTAAAAATAAACTAAGAAAGATACATAAAATTAATAAAACCTTTTTATCGTTATTGTATGATTTTTTCATATTATTTAAAGTGTTAAAGTTTTATTATTGCGTTAATTATATCACATGTTTTAACCTTTGCAATAATTTAATTAATATATAATTTGTTTGATAGTTTAAAATGATAGTAGCTTTTAAAGAAAAGAGTTATTTTTTGATGAATATTTGATAGCGAGCTTGAACTTGAATCAGATCCCGATATATGGAAATCTTTGATTTAAGAATTTAATGAAAAGGATGCGGACAAAAAATATTATCGATTTGTAGAAATTAAAAATCTTGACCTTTCTTAAAAAAATAATTATTATTAAACTAGAGGTGAACAAAAATGTTCAAAAAGTTCTTTGAAATTATTAATGAGTGTTGCAGAAGTATCAAAATGATATTATTAAAAATTTTCATTAAACTGTGGATAATTTTTAAAAAGCCACTTATTTTGAATAGCGATTGGATGTATGTATATTCAAAAACACCCATAGGAAGCATGAGAGAAAAAGCTGCTTTCGACAAGGTATACAATGGATGTTTAACCAAAGAAGCGAAAAATTTGTATTCTTGTCAGAATTTACCAAATGTTTTTAGGAAGCTTGCTTTTGGGGTTGTAGGTTGCTCTATTCATAATTTGGTTGGAACTAATTTGAGGCATGGTTCATCTGAAAAAATCGAGATGTGGACAAAGAAACTGGATTTATGGAATGATTTTCTGTTTACTAGTCCTGATAGCATAGAAGAAAATAATGCCCTCAAAGCATTAATTGAAAATAAAGAAATATCAGAAAACATACTTATTGATAATCACATAGTAAGAATAACACTCAATAAAAACACTTTTATCTAGTGTTTTTTTATTTTTTTTGAGTATTTGGTTGTTTTGGATGATTTTTTAAGAACAGGAGGGTTTTTTAGGGGTTCGTTAATCTTTGTTTTTTAGTATTGACAAATACTTTATTATGTTTTATTATTGTTCAGATAGATAATAATAAAATAATAATTAATTTTGTCAATATGAATATAAAAAAACAAGCATTTTCAATAATTATCTGCGTTTTATTTTTATCAGCTGGGTTTGTTTTTGCGGCAGGAGCTTGTGGTACAGCTAATGGGGGCTCTTTTACTAGTTTGCAAAGCTATTCGTCTGATTTGTGTTCTAACGGCAGGCCTTTTAGCTTTAAATCTATATATTCCGGATTGGGAGTGAGTGGCTGGAAATGGAGGTGTGTAGACGGAAGCATGTCTAGTTATCTTTCTTCAGAATGGTGTTCTGCTACTAAGACTAATTCAGGAACAAGCCCTCAAAATTCTTTTTCTACACCGATAAATATCAGTAATACAAGCAGGTACTGTGGAAGTTCTGCTAATCAAAGTTTTTCTGATACTCCGACCACACAGCTGTGCAAATTGGGAATACCAACCTCTGTTTCAGCCACCTCGACTCAATATGTTTGGTCTTGCAAGATAGAAAAAATAACTCTGGCTAGCTGTTCAGCTAAAAGAATTATTAATCTTTCTCCTGTTAATGGCCAGTGCGGTTCATCCGATGGTCAGTCATTTGCTACTGCTCCGACAGGTAATTTATGTTCTTCAGGAACAACCTCTTCTTTGACAGGTTCTGGTCCTTGGAATTGGACTTGTCAAGGTTCTGATGGAGGAAGCAATGCTTATTGTTCGGCTCAGAAAATACAATCAACTTCTAATAAAAAATACAAAATACCTGTTTTAGTAGTTAAATATTTTCCTTTAGATGAAGAAGGAAAAATTGATAAAAAATTTACAGGAATATGTCCTTGGCTGTCTTCAGACTGGGATTCTTTGGATATTGTGCGTCAGACAGTTGATAATTTTAATAAAGAGGCGATATCTGTTTTGGAAAACGGTTCAAAGCATTATGGTTATAAGGACGAAAGTGCTGTTGAGAGCTTAGATTATGAGATTGTTGGAACCATTGAGTATTTAGAGCCCATGCCTATAATTACAGATAAAACTTCTAGTTCAAGAGGCGCTGATTATGATTATAATAAGATTATTCAAGAAATAAACGGAAAAGACTGGATAGAAAACAAGGGTGTTAAAGAAATATGGATTTGGGGCTACCATACTCCTAATACAACTCTTTATGAATCTAACATGGCCGGTCCTTATGGAAACATTAGCAATAGTTATCGTTTAAACGACATGCCGGTTTATTCTAAAACATATACGGTTTATCATTACAATTATACAAGAGGAGTTGCTGAAGCAATAGAAAATCACACTCATCAAATAGAAATGGTTTTTTCCGATGTTGATTATAATATTTTTTGGAATGAATTTGTGGGCAATGGTTCTGAACCTTTTGGTTGTGGTTGGACCCATTGTCCTCCTAACGTGATGTCAGACTGTTGGAATCGTCAGTATAATTGGACAAGTGAAGAAAGCGTTATTTCTTATTGCGGAGGATCTGAAACCGAAATTAGTTGTCATGCTTGGGGTTGCGATAATGACGGTGGATTAAAGTTTAAGATTTGGTGGATGCAGAACATTCCCCAAGAATGGTGGGTATATATCGGAGACTTTGATGGAGCAAAAAAGAATAAAATTGGTTTAACAAGTATAAAGTAATATTTAGTGTAGATTTTAGTGCGATGAGCTATAAAGAACCGAGGGCGACCTCGGTTTTTTGGTATAAAAAATTCAAATTTATGAAGGTATCATTAACAAAAGCAGAAAGAAGGCTTTTGTGGTAAAAATAATTTTATGGCAAGAAGTTTTGGGTTTAATGCTCACGTAATGTGACTTTTTATAGTTTACAGGCTGACTTTTTTTTATCGTTTCCCTGAGCCACATGAAAAAGTATCGAGAGACCGAAAATAGTCAAATAACTAATAATTATTAAAAATAATTATTTTATTTGACAAGCCTTAAATACAGATTTATAATAAAATAAATCATATGTATTATTCCAATAAACTATTAAAAGGTATTTTAATTGTTTTTATTCTAGGAATTTTTATTGTTCTCGGTGTTCAAAATATCTTTGCTGAAGAAGAGGCTTTTTCTTGCACAATTACTAGTGGAGAATGTAGTGGAATTACAATATTTAAGCTACAGTCTCTTAATAATTCTCACGCCGAATTAAGTAATCAATCAAATTATTCTTATAAAGTTTGTTGTGTTGGAGAAAACATTGGAAATAGTTGTTCTGATAATCATGCTGTAGTTTTAAAATTATCAGGAGACACGAATGCTCATGTTGAACAAGCTGGTTCTTCTAATTATACAAAAAATGTTTGTTTGTCTTATGATTTAACTGATGGTGTTATTGCTTGTAGTTATGCTAATGATTGTTCTACGTTGGGCGAAGGTTATGTTTGTTTAGCGTCAATGTCTGGAATAACAAATGCTCATGTTGGTGATTGTAGCGCTTATCCTCTTAAAATTTGTTGTCAAGTTATAAACCCTTCTTCGTCTCCAGATTTACCAATTTGGAGAGAAGGAGATTATTAAAAATATAATATTTATGAAAAATCAAAAACATAAAAAATTATTAATAATATTAACTATTATATTTGTTATTTCTGGATTACAAATAGTTTTTGCTACAGTTCCTAATCCAGGTCATTTATTATCAGAACTAGAATGTAATTCTTTGTTTTGCATAAATAGTACGGCTGGTACAGTAACTATTGGGGGAACAGCAAGTATTCCATTAATTGTAAATGGTAGAATTACATCAACCGGCACTCCTACTGTAGACACAGATGTAGCCACAAAGGGTTATGTTGATGGTTTAATTGGGTCTAGTGGGTCAAAGAATGTACTTGAAATTACTTCTTCTAGTCAATGGACAGTTCCAGCGGGCGTTGAATTTATTGATATAATTTTAATCGGAGGTGGCGGAGGAGGTGGCAATGGATCAGCAACTGATTCTGGTGCTGGTGGAGGATCAGGATTTATAGATAATTCTCATTTAACAGTTACTCCAGGAGAAATCTTAAATGTAATTGTTGGTGCTGGTGGTGATTCAAGTTTATCTGGTGGATCTAGTTATTTAACTAAAGCTGATGGAAAACTTTTAGCATGGGCAAATGGTGGTGGAGCTGGTAATGATGCTGGTAGTCTTTATGGAGGGGGGCCAGGAATGGGACGTTGTAATGGCGGATCTGGTCAAGATTATTGTATGGGTTGTCCTTCTTGTACTGGACAATGTGGTGGTGGTATGTGTGGTATGACTAGTGCCAATAGTGGTGGTTATGGAGGTACTGGATATGGTGCCGGTGGAGGAGGTGGTGGAGCTGGTGAAAGTGGACATCGTGCTGGTGGTGGAGCTGGCGGTTATTATGGAGCTGTTAGTGTTCCTGTGAGCGCTAATAATGGTAGCGGTCAAACTGGTGGATCTGGAGCACCAGGGATTGTTATTATAGCTTATTAATTTTTAAAAAATAAAACATATGGATGTTTTAAAAATACCCCGCATGGAGAAACATGAATATGATCGTTTAATTTACAATAATTATATCTGTCGTGTTGCTTTTCGAGGAGATAATTTTCCTTATATTGCTCCTTTTCTTTATAATTTTGACGGAAAACATCTTTATTTTCTGCCAACTCGTTATGGTCGTAAAATAGATTATTTCCATCAAGATCCGCATGTTTCAGTGGAAATTGAAAATTATTCTAGTGATTTTTCTAGTTATAAATTTGTTAGTCTGCAAGGTGTATTAGAAGAAATCAAGGATAATGACGAGAAACAAAAAGTAAAATTTGATTTTGTTGATTTAATAAAAAAAAGAAATTTATCTTCTAATGTCTTGGCTGCTTTAGGATATATGGCTAGTGATTCACCAGAAAAAATTATTCAAGAAGACAGAAATATGGTATGGCGTTTAATTGACGTTAAAGACATTGTTGCTCTTAAGAATATATAATAATTTAAAAAATAAAAATATGAATATAAAACCCTTAAAAATAGTAATAGCTGTTGTTTTTTTAATTATGGTAATAGTTAATTTTTTAGCTAATATTTTGCCTATTAACGGAATTACTACAGGAGATATTTCTGATTCTTATCCTAATCTTTTTGCTCCAGCTGGTATAACTTTTTCTATTTGGGGCATTATTTATCTTTTATTAGCAATGTATGTTATAAGTCTTTTTAATCGTAATAATAATGAAAAATTACTAGATAAAATAGGAATTTATTTTATTTTAAGTTCAGTTGCAAATATATTATGGATTTTTTGTTGGCACTATGATTTTATTGGTCTTTCAGCAATATTAATTGTTTTTATTTTAGTTTCATTGATAAAAATAAACAACACATTAAACGAAGAAGATCTTTCTAAAAGAGATAAATTACTTGTTAAAACTCCATTTAGTGTTTATTTTGGATGGATAACTGTTGCTGTTATTGCTAATATTACCACTTTTTTAGTTAGCGTTAATTGGAATGGTTTTGGATTTTCAGAAGAAAAATGGACAATTGTAATTCTTTTAGTGGGAGCAATGATTGGAATTTTAAGAACAATAAAAGACAATAGCTTGCCTTATGGATTGGTATTGCTTTGGGCTTATAGTGGAATACTTTTAAAACATTTTTCTCAAAATAATTTTGCTGGACAATACCCTGATATAATTTTTACTATTATGGTTTGTATTTTATTTTTCTTAATTACCATGAGCTATATTATATTAAAGAGAAAGGAAATAAAGAGTTAATATTAATTAATGAAGAAAGGTCAATAATAAATTTTAATTAAATAATTATTATGAAAGAATTTATTGATTTTATAAGAAAACAAGGGGTAGTAGGATTAGCAGTTGGTTTTATTTTAGGTGGAGCAGTTTCAAAGTTAGTTTCTAGTTTAGTTACAGATATAATAAATCCAATCATAGGAATTGCTTTAGGAAAAGTAGGTAGTCTTGCTGAAGCAAGTTTTAGTATTGGATCCGTTAAAATTCTTTGGGGTAGCTTTATTGGAAATTTTGTAGATTTTCTTGTTATTGCTTTTGTTGTTTATTTTGGTGTAAAGTTTCTTAATTTAGAAAAACTAGACAAAAAAGATTAATAAAATATGTATTATTAAATAACGCATCGTTTGGTGCGTTTTTTATTAAAAAAACTTTAACAATCTTTGTGAGTTTTTTTATTTTATGTTATTATTTAAAAATTAAATCTATTAATTATATAAAATGGAGGAAAAAATAATTTGGCACAATATTTCTTGGAAAAAAGCAATAGAATTATTAAATTCTAATTATGAAAAAGGATTAACCAAAGAAGAAACAAGGTTTCGTCACAAAGATTTTGGAAAAAATATTTTTCCTAAAGAAAAACCAATACCTAGATTTAAAATATTTTTGGAACAATTCAAAAATCCTTTGATATATATTTTAATAGGAGCTGGAATTATTACAATAATTTTGGGTGAATATACTAATGCGTTTGTTATTTTTGCAGCAGTAATTTTAGATTCTTTACTTGGTTTTTTTCAAGAAGATAAAGCTTCTAGGGCTTTAAGAGGATTGAAAAATGTTTTAGCTCCTAAAGCAATTGTTTTAAGAAATGGAAAAAAAGAAGAGATTTTTTCTAGTGAAATTGTGCCTGGAGATATTATTTTTTTAAAATCAGGAGACAAGGTTCCAGTTGATGCTAGATTAATTGATAGTAACAACTTAAAAGTTGATGAGTCTGTTTTGACTGGTGAATATTTGCCTTGTTTAAAAATTACAGGAACCTTACCCAAAGAAACACCTTTAGCTGATAGAGACAATATGGTCTATATGGGAACAATTATTGAAGATGGCAAAGGTTTGGCAATAGCAGTTAACACAGGAATAAATACTGAAATCGGGCAAATTACTAGTTTGGTTAAAAAAACAAAAGAAGAAAAAACTCCTTATCAAAAAAGAATATCTAGTTTTTCAAAAACCATTGGAATAATTATGGTAATAATTTGTATTGCTATTTTTATTGAAGGAATGTTAACTGGAGCAAAATTTGTTGAAATGTTTACTACAGCAGTAGCAGTGGCAGTGGCTATTATTCCAGAAGGATTGCCCGTAACAATAACAGTAATTTTAGCTTTAGGCATGCAAAGAATTTTTAAAAGAAAAGGATTGGTTCGTAAGTTAGTAGCGGTTGAAACATTGGGTAGCACTTCAATAATTGCTACTGATAAAACAGGCACCTTAACTGAAGGAAAAATGAAAGTGGCTGGAGTTTTTACGCCTTTTTCAAAAGAACAAGAAAAGAGCATGGTTTATAAAACAATTGTTTTGTGTAGCGAAGCCTTTATTGAAAACCCCGAAGATAAGCCAAAGAATTGGAAAATAAGAGGAATGTCTACGGAAAAAGCATTAATTTTAGCTGGAGCTAAAGCTGGTTTTTTAAAAAATGATTCCGAAGAAGCATTAATTAGTGAGATTCCTTTTAGTTCAGACTATAAATATTCGGCTAGTTTGAGAAAGAAATCACAAAATGAAAATATTCTTTATGTTAAAGGAGCGCCAGAGATTATTTTAGAAAAATCAAATTATTTAATGTTTAATAATAAAAAAATTAAAATAAATAAGAAGAACAGAGAAATTTTTAATAAAGAATATGAAAAATTAACTAGTAAGGGATACAGAGTTTTAGGAGTGGGATATAAAAAACAAAAAGAAACATTTCTTGAGCAAGAAATTAACGATTTAATATTTGCCGGTTTTGTTTTTTTAGAAGACCCTATTCGTAAAAAAGCAAAGAAAGCAATACAAACTTGTTATCAAGCTGGAATGAGACCAATTATTATTACGGGTGATCACAAATTAACTGCTAAAGCTGTTGTTCGTAAAATAGGATTTAATGTTGAGGATAAAAACATTTTAGAAGGAAAGGATCTAGAGAAGATGTCTGATTCTGAATTTGATAAAACAATAAATAACATTCAAATTTATGCTAGGGTAGAACCAAAACATAAGTTAAGAATTGTTAAAGCCTGGCAAAAAAGGGGAGAAGTAGTAGCCATGACGGGCGATGGAATTAATGATGCACCAGCCTTAAAACAGGCTGATATTGGGATTGGACTTGGTTCAGGAACAGAAGTGGCTAAAGAAGTATCAGACATAGTTCTTTTAACTGATGATTTTTCTGTTATTGTAGCAGCAGTAGAAGAAGGAAGAGCTATTATTGATAATATTAGAAAAGTAATTACATATCTTTTATCAGACAGTTTTACAGAAGTTATTTTAATAGGAGTTAGTATATTTGCTGGTTTTCCTTTGCCAATTACAGCAGCACAGATTTTATGGATAAATTTAATGGAAGATGGTTTGCCTGATGTTGCTTTAGCATTTGAACCAAAAGAAAAAGATTTAATGAGGCAAAAGCCACGAAATCATAATAATCCTTTATTAACCAAAGAAATGAAAATTATTATTTTTATTATTGGTTTAATAACAGATTTAATTCTTTTAGGTGTTTTTATGTGGCTTTTGAAACAAGATTACAATATTGAATACATTAGAACAATTATTTTTGCTTGCTTGGCAATGGATTCTATTTCATATATTTTTTCTTGCAAGAGCTTAAGGAAAAATATATGGCATACTGATATTTTTAATAATAAGCTTTTAATCATATCTTGGTTTTTAGGTTTAATTGGTTTATTTTCTGCTTTGTATGTTCCTTTTTTAAATCATTTACTTGGAACCATTCCTTTGCCTTTTTCTTCTTGGCCCCTTATTATTGGTTTAGCAATAATAAACACTGTTTTAATAGAATTAGTAAAATATTATTTTATCAAAAAAGACAAGTTAAAAAATGATTATTAATAAAGTAATAATTTTAGATAATTTTACTTAATTTTTTATTGATATTTTTTAATGTTTAAGGTATAATAATTTAATGGTTTCATTAATATTTATTATTAAGTTTTTTTAAGGCACCTTTTTTAGGTGTTTTTAATTTTATGAAAGAAAAAGTTGCTGCTATTTCAATATTAGCAAATATAGTATTAGCTACTGGTAAAATAATTATTGGATTTTTTTCAAATTCTGCTGCTATTTTAGCCGAAGGTATTCATTCTTTTATGGATATTTTTTCTTCTTTTGTCAGTTATTTAGGAATTAAAATATCTCAGAAACCAGAAGATAAAACTTATCCCTATGGACGCTATAAATTTGAAGTTTTAGGTGGGGCTGTTATTACTATAATTCTTTTAATTACTGGTATAGGAATTATTTACGAAGCCTATAAAGGTTTTTTAAATCCAGAAAAAATTAATATTAATTATTTAGCTTTTGGAGTAATGATCTTTTCAGCTATTATCAACGAATTAATGGCTAGATTAAAAATTTATTATGGCAAAAAGGAGAACTCTATTAGTTTGCTTTCAGATGGAATTCATTCAAGGGTTGATGTTTATGCTTCTTTAGCGGTTTTTGCTGGATTGTTTTTAACAAAATATTGGATATATGCTGATTCTTTATTAGCTCTTTTAATCGGAATTTATATTATTAAAGAATCTTTTTCTTTGGGTAAAGAAGCAGCTGATTCATTGCTTGATGTTTCAGCAGGAAAAGAAATTGAAGAAAAAATTAAAAAAATAGCAAAAGAATCTAATATTGATATTTCTCTTTTAAAAACTCAAAAAAAAGGACTTGCAGTTGCTGCTAATTTAGAAATAAAATTACCTAGCAATTTAAGAGTAGAAGAAGCAACAAATATTTCTAATAAGTTAAGGGAAGAATTAATCAAAAGAATTGAAGGCTTGCGTTATGTTGATATTCAAATAACTAGCCATGAAGTTAGAGCTGGGTTTTACAAGCCAAATTTTGGTAAAAGTTTTGAATGGCAAAGAAAGGGTAAGTTTAAGGAGGAATTTAAAGAAGCAAAAGCTGAGGGTCCTGGAGGATTTTGTATTTGTAAAAAATGCGGTTATAAAATTATACATAAAAGAGGTGTTCCTTGTTCTGGACTTAAGTGTCCGAAATGTAAAAATTATTTGATTAGAGGATAGGATTTTAATTTTTTTGATTTTTAAGGTATAATAAATTAATGACCAAAAAATCCTTCACCCTAATTGAAGTCTTGATAGGAATAGTAGTAGTAGGAATATTATCCAGCTTTATCATTGTTTCTATCTCATCTTTTGTTGATGATGCTAATGATACCAAAAGAAAAAAAGAC
>Ga0265294_10006525_pt1 | contig 14006 bp, 10 predicted proteins | sample MunlanPumphouse3_FD_192504 | JGI IMG/M metagenome (GOLD analysis project Ga0265294, IMG submission 192504) | Groundwater microbial communities from a municipal landfill in Southern Ontario, Canada - Pumphouse #3 | ecosystem: Environmental > Aquatic > Deep subsurface > Groundwater | place... | reverse complement strand
CTCTTTAAAGTGTCTAATAACATTACAGAAATACCAACAATCGCCCCAAAGACTCTAAAAGCATTTGTGGCTCCTAAATTACCACTTCCATGTTTACGAATATCGTCTTTTTTTATATATTTTCCTAAGATATATGAAAAGGGAATTGATCCAATTAGATATGCAATTATCAAAAATAAGTACTTAATCATCATTTACCTCCAATTGTCAAGAATTATACCAAAAAATTATGAAAAAATAAAGAAAAAACACAGAAAATTTGGTATAATAAACATATATTTGTTAAGGAGCGAGATTATGGGCATAAAAGATAATAATTACAATGCAAATTCCCTCCAAATTTTAGAAGGCCTAGAAGCTGTTAGGAAAAGACCAGGTATGTATGTTGGTTCTACAGATACTAGAGGCCTTCATCATTTAGTTTGGGAAATTATTGATAATTCAATAGATGAAGTTTTAGCTGGTTATGGTACTATTATAAAGTTAGAAGTAAAAGAAGATAATTCTATTATAGTTACTGATGATGGGAGAGGTATGCCGGTTGATATGCATTCTTCTGGAATCAGTGGAGTAGAATTGATATTCACCAAACTTCACGCTGGAGGTAAGTTCTCTTCAGATGGAGCTTATAAGGTTGCCGGTGGACTTCACGGTGTTGGAGCTTCAGTGGTTAACGCCTTAAGTGAATTTTTACAAGTAACGATTCATCGCGATGGAAAAATGTATATGATGAGATTTGAAGATGGCGGTAAGAAAGTTAAAGATCTTGAGGTTGTAGGCGAAACTAGAAAAACAGGAACTGAAGTTTGGTTTAAACCAGATCAAAAGATTTTTTCAACGACATTATTTAATTATCAAACTTTAGAAGAACGAGTTAGAGAAAGCGCATTTTTAATAAAAGGATTAAAGATGCAACTAATAGATTATCGTTCAAAACAAAAACAAACTTTTATGTTTGAAAAAGGCGTTAAAGAATATGTACATTATATTAATAAATCAAAAGGCGAGTTACACGATCCAGTGTATTTTTTTGGTATACAATCAGGAATAGAAGTTGAGGTAGCTTTTGGATATACAAAAGCTTTTAATGAAAATATTATTTCCTTTGTCAACAATGTAAGAACAAAAGATGGGGGAACTCATGAAACTGGGTTTAAATCCGCTTTCACTAAAATATTTAATGATTACGGACGTAGGATGAATCTTATCAAAGAAAGAGATGCTTCTTTAGAAGGAACACATGTTAGAGAAGGTTTAACAGCCATTATCTCGATTCGTGTTCCCGAGAATTTACTTCAGTTTGAAGGGCAAACAAAAAGTAAATTAGGATCTCCCGAAGCTAGACCAGCAGTTGAAGTTGTGGTATCTGATAAACTAAATGTTTATTTAACTGAAAACCCTAAAACAGCGGGTAGTTTAATTGAAAAAGCAGTAAATGCTAGAAATGCTTGGGAAGCAGCTAGAAAAGCGAGAGATGATGCAAGACTCGTAAAAAAATATAAAAAGAAAGAAACTATTCTATCTGGAAAACTAGCTCCTGCTAGTTCTAGAAATAGTGAAATAAAAGAGCTTTTCTTAGTGGAAGGTGACTCAGCTGGTGGTTCAGCTAAACAAGGTAGAGACAGGACTTTTCAAGCAATCCTTCCTTTACGTGGAAAAGTTATTAATGCTGAAAAGCAAAGGATGGAAGAAGTATTTAAAAACGAAGAAATATCTACAATTATATCTACAATTGGCGCTGGAATTGGCAGCGAATTTGATGTCAGTAAATCAAATTATAATAAAGTTATAATCATGACCGACGCTGATACCGATGGTGCGCATATACAAGTATTATTAATCACATTTTTCTTTAGGTACATGCCAGAACTAATTGAGAAAGGTAAACTGTATCTAGCACAACCACCTCTTTACAAGATTACTTCTGGTAAAAAAGAGAGTGCTTATGCATGGAATGAAGATGAAAGAGAAACTCTATGTAGAAAGTATAAAAATTATACTATTCAAAGATATAAAGGTTTAGGAGAAATGAATTCTTCACAACTATGGGAAACAACTATGGACCCTAAAACTAGAACTTTAGTCAAAGTAATTATTGAAGATTTAGCTGAAGCTGATCAAAGAATATCAGTATTAATGGGAGATAAAGTAGAACCCCGTAAAGAGTGGATAGATAATAATGTTTCTTTTGAAAATGAGGATGATGATTTTATGATTGAAGGTGTTATCAATGGCTAAATCTGTCAAGAAGAAACTAGATGATTATTTAGAAGAAAAAATTATTTCCGTTAATCTAGAAGAAATTGTCGGTGAGAGGTTTGGAAGGTATAGTAAGTATATTATACAAGATAGAGCTTTACCTGATGTTAGGGATGGTTTGAAGCCTGTTCAAAGAAGAATTCTGTTCGCAATGAATGAGTTAGGAATGGGGTCAACAAAACCTTATAAGAAATCAGCTAGAATAGTTGGAGAAGTTATCGGTAAGTATCATCCACATGGGGATACTAGTGTATATGATGCGATGGTTAGAATGTCTCAAAACTGGAAAATGGGGACATTACTTATTGATATGCATGGAAATAATGGTTCAGTTGATAATGATCCAGCTGCGGCAATGCGTTACACAGAAGCGAGATTGACAGTTTTTGCGGAAGCTTTGCTTAAAGACATTGATAAGAAGACAGTAACATTCATCCCTAACTTTGATGATTGTGAATTAGAACCAGTTGTACTACCAGCTAAGTTTCCTAATATTTTAGTTAACGGAGCTACTGGTATGGCTACAGGGTATGCGACAAATATACCTCCACATAATTTAAGTGAAGTCTTAAGAGCTACAATTTATAAAATTAAAAATCCAAATGCAGAACTAGATGATTTATTAAAAATCATTACTGGTCCTGATTTTCCGACTGGGGCTTTAGTTGAAGGTACTAAAGAGATTAAAAAAGCTTTTCAAACAGGAAAAGGTAAAATTGTACTTAAAGCTAAAGTTGAAGTAGAAGACACTTCTTTAGTCATAACAGAAATTCCTTATGAAGTTAACAAAGCTGATTTAGTTCGTAAAATAGACGAAATACGTTTACAAAAGAAGATAGATGGAATTCTAGAAGTAAATGATTTGTCCGATAGAGACGGGATTAGAATAGTTGTTAAACTAAAGAAAGAAATTGCTTCAGATGTTATTTTAGCTTACCTATATAAGAATACTGATTTGAGTGTTACATACAATTACAATATGGTAGCTATTTCTCAAAGGAGTCCAAAACTACTCTCTTTAGATGAGATACTTACTCAATATATTCAACATCAAAAAGAAATGATTAGAAATCGTTCTAATTATGAATTAACTCAAACTGAAAAAAGATTACATATTGTTTCAGGGTTTTTAAAAATGGTTAGTGTTTTAGATGAAGTTATAGCACTTATTAGATCTTCTTTAGGAAAGAAAGATTCTATTAATAAATTAGTTGAAACTTATGATTTTACAGAAGCTCAAGCGGACGCTATAGTTTCTTTACAATTGTATCGATTATCAACAACCGATGTTACACAAATGCGTAAAGAAAGTCAGGAATTAAGCGATACCATCAAACGACTTGAACGTATACTGAATAATGAAGATGAACTAGAAAATGCTGTAGTTTATGAACTTGAAGAAGTTCTTAATAATTATCCAGTAAAGAGAAAAACAATTATCTCTGGTCAAATTCAAAAATTAGAAATCGATGAACAAGAATTAATAGAAAATGAAAATGTAATGTTCGTGCTCACAAAAGATGGTTATATTAAAAGAACTTCTCTTAAATCCTATCAAGCCACAACTACTGATACTGGATTAAAAGAAGGAGATATGGTTCTTAAACAAACTGAAGTTAATACTAGAGATAACCTTTTATTCTTTACTAATTTTGGAAACTTTATAACAATACCGGTTTATAAAGTGCCTGATATGAAGTACAGAGATTTAGGGGATTATATCGGCAATTACGCACAGTTAGTTGATAAAGAAGCTGTAGTAGATTATTTAGTGATAGATGAATTTGATGATGACCGTGATGTTTTAGTTGCGAATGCAGACGGACAAGTAAAAAGAGTATTACTTAGTGAATTTCAAAAAACTAGAATTAATCGTACTTTCAACTGTTTACCAGCAAACAGACTTAACCCGTTAGTAAGTGCGGATTTAAGAGAAAAATTTGATCGAGATATTGTCTTAGTAACAGAAAATGGTTATGTCTTAAAATACGATATGGAAGAAGTTTCAACTCAATCTTTAAATGCCAAAGGTGTAAAGGGAATCAATCTAAGAGACGATAAACTTATTGGGGCTAGATTTACAACTCATATTAATAAGGATGAAGTTTTAATGCTTACTAATAGAGGTGGATTGAAACGTGAATTTGCTCAAAATATTGACTTAAGCCATCGACCAGCTAAAGGCAAACGTTATTTAAAAACAGTTCAAAGCAACCCATATAAATTTGTAGCAATGTCAACAGAGAATATTTTTAGACTAAAAGAAGCTCTAACTGTAAGAATACTATCAAAAAAACAAGCTTTATCAATACCTGCAATAGACTTGAAACCAGATCGCTATGAGAATGGAATTCCATATCTTAGCAAGAGCGATCATCCATTTAATCTAATACTAGAAATTAATAATTATCATGATTCAAAAAAGATTCTTATCGATTTGATTGATATTGTTGAACAAGAAGAACCTCAAGAAGTGGATGAAATGATGAATGATTTAGAAAAAATAATTTCTGGTTCTAAGATTAAAACTTTAGATGCTGATGATGATTTTGAAGAAGATGAAGATATAGAAGAAACAATTAATCAAGAAGAAGATGAAGAAGATGAGTTGGATGATTCTTTAGTCCAACAAACCTTATTTTAATGAAAGAGGAGCAATATGAAAAAACTGATTTTAATATTATTATTATCGCTATTTTTAGTTGGTTGTGGAGGTTTTTCATCTCCAACTACAACAGAACCAATTGTTATTGATACAGAGAATTATCTTGAAATTAACAATGTAGAAGATTTGAAGTCTATGGAGATGAACAAATCATATATTTTGATGGTTGATTTAGACTTGATTGCTGAGGAATGGATACCCGTAGGGACTTTTACAGAACCTTTTTTAGGTAATTTTGATGGCAACAACAAGACAATATCAAATCTTAGTATTACTAAAGATAATCAATATAATGGTCTTTTTGGTTATCTCAAAGGTGATGTTTTTGATTTAACGATTAAAGACTTCAACATTGATTTAGATACTAAATATGTTAGCCTAGCGGGAGGATTAGCTGGAGCACTAAGTGGCGATGTTACTAACGTTAAAGTTAATGGAGATATCACCATTAAAAACACACGTTCTAATGTTTATGCGGGCATTATTGCAGGAATGAGTGAGAAATATACAGATTTATATGATATGACGGGATTTGTACCTAATATTATTGATAACAATATATCTGAAGGTTCAATTAATATTATATCGGAGAAATATGCGTTTATCGGTGGTTTGTTTGGAAAGTCATATAATTCTACTATCACAAATAATCAAACCAATACTACTATAGATGTTGTGAATAATGCTAATATTGCCTATGTTGGCGGACTGGTTGGGCATAACTACTCAGGTTTAAGATCTAGTTTTGAACAAGACCCAATAGCTGAACAAATCATCATTAATCAAAATATCTCAAGAACTGTTATCAAAGTTGAATCAAAAACACATAATGCTTCTGTTGGCGGATTTATAGGCTATAGCTATTACGGTAATATCAGCGACAATTTTAGTTCTTCAACCATTTCTGTTGAAGCATTAATTGCTTATGCTAGTTTAAATATTGGTGAACAATGGTATGGTAGTTTTGAGAATATGGTTGCTCAAGGAAATATCACCTTAATCAATGAAAACGCAGATAACAAAATATCACCTTATATAGGAAAAGCTTTTACAAATATCGATATTTTAAATAGTTATTTTGAAAGTCAAAATCAAGAATTTTCTGAAGAGAAAAATCAAGTTTCTACTTCTGATTTAGCCTCTTACAATTGGTTTGTAAGTTCTTTAGAATGGGAAGCTGAGTTTATAAATAAGATTATCAATAATGATTAATGAGGAAGTGAAATGATGAGTTGTTTAGATCGGATAAAAGTTAATCTAGTTACTCATGAAATATTTAAAAATACAACGCGTTTATACTTAGAGATGGGTAAAAACCCTCTTTATGAACAAATCTTTAATGACAATATTGAATATATTAAAAAGGACATAGCTAATAAAAATGCTGAGCATTTTTATAAGTTGTTCTTTGCATCTGATTTTAGTTTAAGAGAAAATAGATATCGTAGTTTGTTATTAGATTCATCAGTAGCGAACAATAGAAGTGAACAACTCTATAAGAATATAGTGGAAATTTTTAATCGAATACACGTAGCTGACGTTGAACAATTTAATTTAGATTTAGGCGAAATAAATGATTTATTTACTTTAATGTTCAATGGGGTTTTGAGCAAAGAACAACTTAAATATCGTAAATTTGGTAAGAAGAAAGGTATGTTTCTTTCAGAAACTAAATCTATGAGAGAAGAGTTAGAAAAGTATTTAATTCAAATTAATAGTATCGCTAAAGAAAGAAGTATAGAACCGATTTTCTTATATCTTAACTTCATGGTAGACTTCATGAATATGCAAATTTTTGATATGCCATATAATGAGAGTTTAGCTATTTTGATTTTCTATATTTTAATGGTTGAGAATCATTATCAAGCAGCTAATTATTTATCATTTTTTCAAAAGTTAAATTACTATAAAATTGACTATGAAGACATCTTAAATAAAATAAAAATACAAAGTGCACAAGGGTTACCTGACCTCATGCCCTTAATGAGTTTTTTAATCAATATATTTAATGGTATATATTTTGAACTTGAAGAAATTAGTAGAAATCATCAATTCGATCAAAATTTAGAGATTAGTAAAACTGATTATGTTGAAAATACAATTAACAAACTTCCTGAAGTTTTTTCAAAAGAAGATATTAGAGTTAAGCATCCTTCTATCTCGGAATCTACAATTAATCGAACATTAAAAAGATTGTCTGATGAAAACATAATAAGAGCTTTAGGCGTGGGAAGAAATGCTAAATGGGTAAAAATAGCAAAAAAACAATCAAAACATAAATTTGAAGGGCAAATGAATCTTGATTTGGGTGAATAAAAGATGAATGAATACATAAAAAAAATAGTTAAAGAAGCTATAAACGAAGATATTCCTAGAATTGATATAAGTAGTGAGTATCTGTTTAGCAATGAAGTTTCTGAGGGAAAATTTATTGCTAAAGAAGATGGTGTTATTTCAGGGATTGAAGTATGCGAAGAAGTCTTTAAACAAATAGATGAAGATACTGATTTTATCACATTAAAAAAAGATGGAGATTTTGTAAAAAAAGGCGAAATAATTGCTGAAGTTAAAGGCTTAACAAAATCAATTTTAAAATCTGAAAGAGTAGGATTAAATTTTTTACAAAGAATGTCTGGTGTTGCGACTATGACAAGAGCTTTTGTAGAAGAAATCAAAGGTACTAATGCAAAAATACTTGATACTAGAAAAACCACACCGCTTTTAAGACGATTAGAAAAGAAAGCTGTAGTTGACGGTGGGGGAGTTAATCATCGAATGAACTTATCAGAAATGGTTATGCTTAAAGATAATCACTTGAAAGCAGCTGAGTCAATAAAAGCAGCTTGTGATAAGGTTCGAAATGCTGTCGGCAAGAGTTTTAAAATTGAAGTAGAAGTAGAAACTATTGAACAGTTTAAAGAAGCTTTAAAAGCAGATTGTGATATAATAATGCTAGATAATATGACTAATGAAATGATGAAAGCTTGTGTTGAATTGAATAATACAAGAAAAACAATAGAAGCAAGCGGAAACATGAATTTAGAAAGAGTTAAATCAGTATCTGAGACAGGAGTGGATTGGATCAGCGTGGGTAGTTTAACTCATTCATATAGGTCTCTTGATATTTCATTAAAATTCTAGATGTAAGGATGTTGAAACTTTGATTAAAAGCAAATACACATGGAAAAAACAAGTTGAAGAGATTATTAGTGATGAACTGATCTTTCAAACTTTATTGAAAAACAGGAAAATCTCTGATTATGAGACTTTTTTCTCAATGGGAAAAGAAAAACTTCATAATCCATATCTATTAAATGATATGCAAAAAGCAGTTAATAGAGTTAGATACTCTATTAATAATAATGAGAGAATTATGATTTTTGGAGATTATGATTGTGATGGTATAAGCGCTATATCAACCCTATATAGAACTTTAAAGACATTAAACGCTAATGTTGTCTATGATTTACCGGATCGATTCAATGAAGGTTATGGTCTTAATGAAAGAGCAGCCAAAGAGATTATTAAATCTGGAGTAAAATTGGTGATTACAGTAGATAATGGTATAACCTGTAATAATGAAATAGAAATATTAAAAAATGCAAATATAGATACAATAATTACTGATCATCATGAACCTGGGAACATTATTCCAGATGCTTTTGCGATAGTACACCCTAAATTAAGCCCTAATTATCCTTATCAAGAAATTGCTGGTGTTATGGTTGCTTATAAACTAGCATCTGCACTTGCAAATGATGATTTAGAAGATTTGTTTGATTTAGTTATGGTCGGTACAATAGCTGACTTAATGCCTCTTGAAGATGAAAATCAAGCAATGGTAAACCTTGGCATTGATAAGATTAAACATACTAAGAATATTGGTCTTAAAAAATTGATTGATTACAGTAATTTAGATATAATCAATGTCACTGCGATCGCTTTTAGAATCGCTCCTAAGATTAATAGTAGTGGTAGGCTTAATAAAGCTAAAGAAGCTGTTGAATTATTAATTACAGATGATATTAAGAAAGCAAATGACTTAATTATTGATATAGAGAAGAATCATGATTTACGTAAGAAATTAACTGAGGAAGCTTTTCAAATTTGTGAAGAACTAGTTGATGAAAATGACTCTGTCATTGTTGTTGCATCAGAAAAATTACATGAAGGTGTTATTGGAATATGTGCACAGAGATTAGTAGAAAAATATCAAAAATCAACTATAGTCATAACGATAGAAGATGATTTAGGTAAAGGCTCCGCCAGGGCTTATGGGAATGGAAATATATTAGAAATCCTTACTGATGCAAAATCATATTTAGAAAGATTTGGCGGACATTCACAAGCAGCCGGTTTACAAATTAATATTAGTAATTTAGAAGCTTTTAAAGAAAAAGTTAACTCCATAGACATCAAGGAGTCAAATCCGATTTTGAATGTAGACATGCAAGTATATCTTCCGGATTTGAAGATTGATACAATAAAAAACATTCAAGATAAGTCTTTCTTTACAGCCACTTATGTTATGAATGACCTTAAAGTAACTAGGAAACAGATGCTCAATGGCAAACATACTAAGCTTCAACTAGAAATCGATGGATATTTCTATGATGCACTTGACTTCAATAACCTAGAGTTTTATTATATTCTTAACCCTGGTGACGTAATTAATATTTGTGGAGGATTAAATATAAATTCTTATAGAGGAAAAGATCGACTACAAATCATGATTAAAGATGTTGAATGCTTTAATTTACAAGTCTATGATTTTAGAAAATATAATGAACCAGTATTAGAGTACTTAAGAGAAGAAACGATTATAGTAACTGATACTTCTATAATTGAAGGACAAAACTTAAGTAAGATAAAAGATTTCCAATCTGTCGCTTTATTACCTAGAGAAAAGAAATATAATTTGAATCTTTTAACAGACAGAATAGAACTTGGAAAACTCTATAAGTACTTTTCTAAGTTGAATCATTTTAGTTTAGATGATTTAAACTATAATTTGTTCAGTGATTTCACCTATGAATCAGCTTTAAAAATATTTATTGAACTAGGTCTAATTGAAAGAACCGATGGAATTTATAAAATAGCCGATGTTTCTAAAAAAATGGATTTGTTTAGTTCAAAGACCTATAGTCACATAGTAGAAGTATATGAACTTATAAATTACTTATATCAAAACGAATTATCAACTATAACAAATTATTTCAAACAAATTTTGGAGGAAAATATATGAAATATACTGATTACATAATGAATGTTCCTGATTTCCCTATTGAAGGAATTCAATTTAAAGATATTACACCACTAATAGGAGATGGGGAAGCTTTTAGAAGTGCTATTAATGATTTAACGGAATTTTCTAAAAGTTTAAATGCAAATAAAGTTATCGGGCCTGATGCAAGAGGATTTATTATTGGCGCTCCTGTAGCTTATGCATTAAAAGCTAGCTTTATTCCGGTAAGAAAACCTGGAAAGTTACCTAGAGAAGTAATAACATATGATTATGAACTTGAGTATGGAAAAAATACTCTTTGTATGCATAAAGATGCTGTTTCACCTGGAGATAAAGTAGTAATAATTGATGATTTATTGGCTACTGGTGGCACAATGGAAGCGACTATTAAATTAGTTGAAGAAGCTGGCGCTGAAGTAGTTGGGTTAGGGTTTATGATTGAATTAGTTGATTTAAGAGGTAGAGATAAGTTAAAAAATTATCCGATCAAGGTGTTGATGCAATACTAAAGGAGAGAAGTAAGTGCCAGAAGTAGATTATTATAAGCCGCTGTTAAGAGAGGTTCGAAAGTACATAGCGCAATCAAAGCATCTAGATTTTATCAGAAGCGCTTTTGACTATGCCGAACAAGCGCATCATGGCCAACTGAGAAAATCAGGTGAACCTTATATTGTTCATCCTCGAGATGTTGCTATTACCTTAGCTGAATATGAAGTCGATCCTAATACCTTAGTTGCCGGATTATTGCATGACATCATTGAGGATACAGACACAACATACGATGAAATTAAAGAAAAATTTGGCGAAGAAGTAGCTGACATCGTTGAAGGTTTAACTAAATTAGACCAATTAAAATACCAAATATCTAAAGCCGCTCAACAAGTTAAAAACCATCAAAAAATGGTTCTTGCTATGGCAAGAGATATAAGGGTTATTTTTGTAAAACTAGCTGATAGATTAAATAATATGAGAACTTTAGCTTTTTTAGATGATGAAAGAAGAACGAGAATATCTAGAGAAACCTTAGATGTTTTTGCGCCAATTGCACATCGACTTGGGATGTATAGATTAAAAGCTGAACTAGAAGATTTATCTTTTAAATATTTATATCCTTTTGAATATCAAAAAATAGCTAGATTACTTCGCGACAAAAAAGGTAGTAGAGAAGCAGATGTTGAAGAAATGAAACGCTCACTATCTAAACTGCTTACTGAAGAAAAATTTGATTTTGATGTCAAAGGTAGAATTAAAAATATTCATTCTGTTTACAGTAAAATGAAAGTTAAGAAAATTGATTTTGAAGAAATACATGACCTCTTAGCATTGCGTATTATTGTTAACACTATTAGTGATTGTTATAAAGCTATTGGGATAGTTCACTCAAGGTTTATACCTGTACCCGGACGTTTTAAGGATTATATAGCTATGCCTAAGCCTAATATGTATCAGTCTCTGCATACCACTGTAGTTAATAAAGGCAAGATTTTTGAAATACAAATAAGAACTAATGAAATGGATGAAATTGCCGAAAAAGGGGTAGCTGCACACTGGGCTTATAAAGAAAGCAAAGGCATGACATCTCGTAAAAATATCGAAGATTTAGTTACATCTAAGTTGCGTTGGTATTCGGAATTAATTAAGTATACTGAAGAAAATGATAATGATGAAGAAATTCTAGATATATTCACTGATGATATTTTGAAAGCAAATGTTTATGTGTTTACTCCTAAAGGAGAAATTATCGACTTAACCGCAGGGGCTACACCTTTAGATTTTGCTTTTAGAATTCATACTAAAGTTGGTGAAAAGACTGTAGGAGCGATTGTAAACGGTAAAATAAGGCCATTAGACTATACCTTAAAGACTGGTGATTTGGTTGAAATTAAGACTTCACCTAATTCAGTAGGTCCTAATGATAATTGGCTAAAAATAGCTAAAACTTCTAATGCTAGAAGTAAGATTAAGAATTTTTTGAATAGACAAAGAAGAGAGTTCTTAATTGAAAAGGGTAAAGAAGAGTTAGATCATGAGATTAATACTAGACATCTTAACCTAACTGTTACTGATAAAGAAGCTATTAAATTTTTTGAGAACAAAGGTGTTAAATCGTTAGAGGATTTATACTATGAAATCGGGAAAAATGTTATTTCACCGATAGGAGCGATTAATCTAATAATTGGAAAGCCTGAAATTACAGAACAAGATTTATTAGATAAATACTCAAAAGAAAAAGACAGCGAAAGAAAGAAACAATATTTACATTCTGATATTAATGTAATTGTTGAAGGCTTAGATAAGCCTTCAGTGAAACTAGCTAATTGTTGTAACCCGATTCTCGGCGATGAGATTGTCGGATATATTACAAAGAGTTCTGGTATTGTTGTCCATAGAAAAGAGTGCAAGAACTTAGAAAATTTTGATACTAATCGTTTGATAGATGTATACTGGGGTAATAATACTATTAAGAAATATATTACAAATCTAAGAATAAACGTGTTAAATAGAGATAATATTTTAGCGGAAATAATTAATGCAGCTACATCTTCAAAAGCTAAAATAGTCCAAGTATCTGCTCAATCAAATGATATCAAAGAAGGCATTATCAGAATGAAAATAGAAGTTGGTAGCGTTCTAGAATTAGATAATGTGATTGTCAATATTCAAAGAGTTAAAAACGTATACTCTATTGAGAGGTTAGGATAATGAAAGTTATCGTTCAAAGGGTAAGTCAAGCTAGTGTAGTAGTTGATGAACGTGTTGTTTCTGAAATAGATAAAGGCTATTTACTACTTGTTGGTTTCACGCAAGGTGATGATCAAAATAATATAGAATACATGGCTAGAAAAATTGCGAGACTTAGAATATTCGAGGATGAACAAGGATTGATGAACTTGTCGATTAAAGAAGTAAATGGGAAGATTCTTTCCATATCCCAGTTTACAGTTTATGGTGACACAGCTAAAAGCAATCGTCCAAGTTTTACTAAAGCACTTAACTACCAAGATGCTGATTTACTTTATAAAGAATTTAATAAAGTATTAAGAAAAGAGTATGATTTAGATGTTTTTGAAGGAGTCTTTGGGGCTAGTATGCAAGTTTCACTTGTAAATACAGGACCAGTGACTATAATTATCGAAAAAGAATAGTTATTCATATTTGACTATCTTTATAAAAAATAATATAATAACAGTATACGATTTAGGGAGGATATTATGGATAAGAAAGAAAAAGTCTTTGAAAAGATAAAAGAAATGATTGTTGAAGAATTAGGTGTTAAACCTGAAAAAGTTGTGATGGATGCTGGACTAGCTGAAGACTTTGGAGCTGATTCTTTAGATGCACTTGAATTATTTAACCAAATTGAAAGCGAGTTCTTGATTTCTATCTCAGATGAAGCTGCTTCAGATATGAAAGATGTTAAGGACTTAGTTGAGTATGTAGCTGGACAAGTAAGCGATAGCTACTTTGAGTAACATACTAATATTTTAAGAAAAATGTCGTCCTTGTTTTTTGATGAGGGCGACTTTTTAAAATAAAAGAAAGAGGAATGCACCATGATTAGAAAAATTAAAGGAACACAAGATATATTACCAAATGAGATAGAAAAATGGCATGAGATAGAAGAAACTATGAGAAATGTCGCTAAAATATTTAACTTTAGTGAAATCAGAACTCCAATTTTTGAAGCTTCTGAACTTTTTCATCGTTCAGTTGGTGAGACAACCGATATTGTAAAGAAAGAAACATATGATTTTAAGGACAGAGGTTCTAGAATGAATACTTTACGTCCGGAAGGTACAGCAGGGGTTGTAAGATCTGTAATAAATGACACACTAT
>Ga0265294_10006524_pt1 | contig 14006 bp, 9 predicted proteins | sample MunlanPumphouse3_FD_192504 | JGI IMG/M metagenome (GOLD analysis project Ga0265294, IMG submission 192504) | Groundwater microbial communities from a municipal landfill in Southern Ontario, Canada - Pumphouse #3 | ecosystem: Environmental > Aquatic > Deep subsurface > Groundwater | place... | reverse complement strand
ATTTATTGTAGTAACTGGAGGAGTAATTTCGGGGCTTGGTAAAGGAATACTAATTGCTTCTATTGGAAAACTTTTATCCTCAAAATATAAGTGTGCTGCTGTAAAATGTGATGGTTATTTGAATGTTGATCCTGGCACAATGAACCCTGTTGAACATGGGGAAGTATTTGTTCTTGATGATGGCACTGAATGTGACATGGATTTTGGACATTATGAAAGATTTATGAGTGTATCTGCAAAAGGAGATTGGAATTTAACAATGGGTAAAATATATAAGTCCATTCTTGAAAAAGAGAGAAAAGGAGATTATTTAGGAAAAACTGTTCAACTTATTCCTCATGTTACTGACGAAATAAAAAGCAGGTTTTACAAAATAGCAGATCAAGAGAAATGTGATGTTTTGTTAATTGAGATAGGGGGAACTGTAGGGGATATGGAGAATATGCTTTATCTTGAAGCAGTTAGGCAACTTGCAGGAGAAAAAGGAAGAGATAATGTAATGTTTGTTCATTTATCATATGTTCCAATTCCAAAAGGAGTTAATGAACAGAAATCTAAACCAACTCAATTAAGTGTCAAAACATTAAATGAAATTGGTATTTGGCCCGATGTTATTGCTGCAAGATGTGAAGATTATTTAACAGAAAAAATAAAAAAGAAAATTGCATTATTTTGTAATGTTGATGAGAATTGTGTTTTTACTGCAATTGATGTTCCTAGTGTATACTTAATTCCAGGTGAACTTGATAAACAAGGAGTGAGGGAAATAATTTCAAAAAAATTAGGTTTAGAATTACCTCTTGATGGAATACCTAATTGGAACAAATTAGCAAAAAAAATGGTTGAAGTAAAAAATTGTAAAGTTAATAACAAAATTAATATTGGAATTTGCGGAAAATACACTTCTTTAGGAGATTCATATGCAAGTGTTGTAGAAGCGCTTCATCACTGTTCAGCAAATTTAGATGTAGAGGTTTGTATTAAAATGATTGACACTGAAAGTATTGAAAAAAATCCTAATACAATTCAAAATGAAATAAGTAATCTTAATGGAATAATAGTTCCTGGTGGTTTTGGCAATAGGGGTTGGGAAGGAAAAATTGAAGTTATAAAATATGCTAGAGAAAATAAAGTTCCTTTTCTTGGAATTTGTTTGGGTTTACAATCAGCAGTTGTGGAATACGCAAGAAATAAATGTAATCTAATTGATGCTAATTCTACAGAAATGAATCCTTCTACAAAAAATAATGTAATTATTTTAATGGATGCTCAAAAAAAGATTGTTGACAAAGGGGGGACTATGCGTTTAGGTTCATATGAGGCTAAATTAAAAGAGGGTTCAATTGTAAGTGAGTTATATTCTTCAAACTTTTCTTTTGAGAGGCATCGTCATAGGTTTGAAGTTAATCCAAATATTCATGAAATTTTAATTAAAAATGGATTAGTTTTGAGTGGATTATCTGAAAATGGGTTATTAGTAGAATATATTGAGTTACCTAAAATAATTCACCCTTATTTCGTTGCAACTCAATCACACCCTGAATTAAAATCAAAGCTAGAAGAACCAGCACCTTTATTTTTTGGTTTAGTTAAAAGTGCAAAGGAATTAAAAGAATTAAAAAAATTTATTTAATGGTGTTGATTGTAAATGGATGAAGAGATGGAACAAATGGCATTAAATTATTTTTATAATTTACCTAAAATTAAAAAAATAAAAATAATGAAAAAAATAGTTAATTTGCTCAAGGATAGTGAAAAAGTAGAGTTAGCAAAGATAATTTTAAAAAAATAGCTGGAAAAATAACTAACTAATTAAATCAAATCAAAAATCAGTCCTAATGCGTTGGTTTATAAAGCTTATTTCTTTAATTTTATTTAATAAGTTTACAAAAATGGTGAGTAAAAAAATGGCTACAAGAACCAAAGATACTAGCAGATTCAAAAAAACCCATGCTAGACAAAGATGGAAATGGTGTAAGAAAAAAACAAAAAGAATGAAACGAAAAAAAAGATATCTAAGACAAAGAGCTAGATCTTAAATTATTCAATTTAATAACACAGTTTTTTTGTTTGGGGGAAATGTGAGATTTCCTCTAAATTTAATTGTTTCTAGATTTGGTTCCCAAAAAAGGTGAATTCGAATTACTAATTTAACTAGCTAGAGTCATTTATAAATTAAAGTTGATTTAAAATGAGTTTTTTATTCATAAAAAATAATTCTTTTTTGAAAAATGTGTTTGTTAATTATTTGAGGCCCAATAGAAGAAAAAGAGATTATGCTATTTTAAAAAAAAATTTAAATAAAAAAGAAAAAATATTAAATTTAGGTGCAGGAACTTGTTTATTGGATGAAATATTTTTAAAAAAGGGTTTCTTAATTGACTCTATGGATATTTATGATGGAAGTATGAGCGAGTTAGTTAAACCCGTTATTTATGATGGTAAAAAAATTCCTTCAAAGAATAATAATTATCATTCAATATTATTACTTAGTGTACTTCATCATGTTAGGACTCAAGAAGATTTATTAGATGAAGCTAAAAGAGTTGCAAAAAAGATAATTATTCAAGAAGATGTATTTGAAGGAAATTATAAAAAATTTTTATTTTCAGTCTTTGATAATTTAATTAACCTTGATTTTAATTTGAATCAAAATTATTATAATTCAGTTACAAAATGGGAAAAAATATTTAAAGAACATGGCTTATTAATTAGTTCAATTAATATTCGAAAAAGATTTTTAGGAATAAATCAAGCAACTTTTGTATTAAACAAAATCAAAAATTAATTTACCTTTTTAATAAGTGTTAATCGAATATTAAACTATTTGAAAATACTAAACATAAACCATTAAATAGTTTAAATCTTAACTTATTTTGATTGGGATGAAGAAAAGAGTTAATGTAAACAAAAAAAATAGTGTAATTGCTTCAATAATAATTCCTACTTTAAATGAAGAAAAAAATATAGTCAAATTATTAAAATTATTAAATAAACAAACTATTCCTAGAACAAATTACGAGATTATTTTGAGTGATAGTTCAAGTAATGATAATACTGTTAAATTATCAAAAAAATTAGTTGATAAGTTAGTGATTTGTAAAAGAAAAGGTGCTGGTTATGGAAGGAATTTTGGAGCTAAGTATGCTAAAGGAAAATATTTGGGTTTTGTTGATGGAGATACAATAGTGTCAAATACTTGGGTAGAGGGTCTAATTGAGAGTTTAAATAAAGGAGTGGGGGCGACTGGTCCTTTGACTAACATTGAGCGAGATTCTTTTTGGATTAATCAATTTTTTGTTTTTTGGGATTTACAAGCAAAAGTATCAACTTTCCTTGGGAAACCAATAATTTCTGGATTTAATTTTGGGATAAGAAAAAAGGAGTTTAGGGAGCTTAATGGTTTTGATGAATCTAATAAATTATATGAAGATATGCACTTATCATTTAGATTAGCTCAAAAAGGAAAAATTATTTTTTCAAACAAAATGAAGGTTTGTACTTCAGCTAGGCGTCAAAAACAAATTCCTCTTTATAAATGCGTTGCAATGGGTTTAAAGTATATTCTAACTAATAAAACTATAACCTGGGAAGAGTATAGACCTGATTTTAATAAAAATAAATAATTGAATTGGTGAATTAAATGGCGAAGAATATTAAAAATAAAAGAAAAAATCAAAAAACTAAACTTAATTCAAATGTTGTAAAAAATTTAAAAGAAATTAGGATTAAGAACGTAAAGTATTCTTTTTTTGAGAGATTATGTGGTTTTATTGAATTAGGTAGGCCAATTGAGTGGAGTAAACCTTTATTGAATATGACTCTTGCAATGTTAATTACTTTTTATGTTTATCAATTAGGAGTAAATTTACCATTGCTTGCAATTGGTTTTTTTTCAGTTGCAATCCTTTGGTCTGGACTTTATGCGTTGAATGATTATACTGACTGGAAAATTGATTTAATTCATGATGTTAAAAAATTTAGGCCTATTCCTAGTGGAAAGGTTACTCCAAAACAAGGACTTCTTTATTCTCTTACACTAGTGTTAGTTTCTTTTAGTATAGCTTTATTGATTAAAAATAATTTACTTGTATTATCTTTATTTGCGATGGTAGTTAATCAACTATTATATACTACTAAGCCATTTAGATTAAAATCTGTTAAAGGACTTGATTTCGTGTCAGGTTCAATGATTAATCCATTTTTTAGATACCTTTCAGGAATTGTTTTGTTTGTGCCTCAAGGGATTTTGTTAACAAGTCCTTTCCCAATATTACCTGTTATTTTTGTAGTAGGAATTCAATTTAGTGGTTATTCTCTTTATAGGTTATTTTCAAAAAAACATGATATTGCGACTAAAATGAAGAGTAGTGTGGCATTAATTTCTGAGAAGACAGTTAAATTATTATCTTACTTTGCAATAGTTTTGGCTGTTTTAAGTTATTTTATTCTCTTTTTGAATTATTTCTTACTAAAAGAAAAGCTACTTGGGTTTCTTCCTCCTCAATATTTATTAGCTTTGCTTGTGTCTGTAGTATTTGTACCTAAATTAGTTGGGGGAATATTAAATCCTGAAAAAGCGGATATGAAAAAGAATTATTCTACTCTGTATGGAGCAACAATAGCTTTTATTGTAGCAAATTTATTAATATTTATCTTAATTGGGTGAATTTAGTTTGAGAAAATTGATTAGAATTAAATCAAAGACTGGGAAAAGTTCAACAGAATGGAAAAAGATAAAACCTTTAATAATTGTTTTAAAAAATTTTTTAATTTCAAAAATTGGGAATATGATGCCTAGTAATTTTAATTATCTCTTTTTCAAGTTAATGGGAGTCAAGATAGAGAATAATGTTCAATTAATGCCTTCGCCAGGTTTTGACTTTTTTTTCCCAGAACTAATTAGTGTTGGGGAAGGGACTATTATTGGAATGGATTGTTTAATATTGTGTCATGAATTCACTACTAATGAATTTAAATATGGGGGAGTAAAAATAGGGAGAAATGTATTAATAGGAGCAAGATCAGTGGTACTTGCAGGGGTAACTATTGGGGATAATTCAATAATTCCTGCAAACACTTTAGTATATACTAATATTCCTTCAAACATGATTGCTTTTGGTTCTCCATTACAATTTAAAAAAATAGAAAATAAAAGATAAGTCAATTTAGATTTTTTGATTGCATATGAAAGTATTATTCATTGTTAATGAGAATCCTGATTCAGGAATAAAAGTTTATGCTGACATCATTGCCAGAGAATTATCAAAAAAAGGGGTTATTGTTAATATTGATTCAAAGTATGATGAGAAGTATGATTTAATTCATGTTCATAGTTGCAGGCCAGAGAATTTAGCTAAAATGAAGATTCACCAACCATATACTCCTGTAGTTACTTCTACTCACATGACTAGTGGTGAAGTTCAAGGATTAGTGCCTGATATGGTATTAAGCATGCTTGATTTTGGTTTGAGTACATTTTACGTCTCTTGTGAGAAGGTATTTGTAACCTCACCCCATATAATGAAAGAATTGTCTAAAAATAATTTATTAACAAAAAAACTTATTTTACTTTCTTATCCTTTGGACAAGGATAGGTTTGAAAAAGTTAGTAAAAAAGAAGTTGATTCATTTAAGAAAAAAATGAATTTAGATAACAGAAAAAAAACAATTCTTTGTGTTGCATCAATCCAGTATAGGAAAGGTATTTTTGAGTTTGCAGAGGTTGCAAAAAAAATGCCTCAATACAATTTTGTTTGGGTGGGAAAAATACCTAATTTACCTTACTTAAAAAACAAGGATGAAATTAATGAACTTGTAAAAAATAACAAAGGAACAAATATTACTTTCACCGGGGCTTTGTATAAAAAAGATCTTGCGTGTGCTTACGCTATGTGTGATTTATTTTGGTTACCTTCATTTTCTGAAACATTTGGGTTAGTTATTATTGAAGCAGCTTCATTTGGAAAACCAGTATTAATTAGAAACATTCCTGTTAAAGAAATGTTCAAAGGTTTTGTTCAAACCTATTCTTCAACTCCTGATGAAAAGTTAATTAAAATTCTTGAGAATGAAAAGTTTGCTTCAAAATTAGGCAAAGCTGCATCAAAAACTCTTAAGAAATTCTCATTAAATAAACACATTGATATTCTTGTAAAGGAATACAAAAAAGTTGCTAAAAAATAAAATCTAATTACTTTTAGTTAATTATTTAATCAACTAAAGACATTGATTTTGCATGGTGTTTAAACGAAGTATTGTTCTTCATGGGGGAAGAAAGCCAAGAAGAGTATTATCAATTAATCCAAAGAAACTTTTGCACAAAGGTTATTATGAATCGAGTGGACTTTTTGATGTTGAAGTTACTGTTGCAAATAAGAAGGGTAGGACAAAAAAACTAAATCTTGTTGAAAAAAAGTTTTTTCCCTGCACTGAAAAAGAAGTTTCTCCCAATATAAGAAATCCAATTGGACACTTAAGAACAGTTCAATCCCTCTCTGAATTAAATAGAAGAGAAAAATTGGGTTTGAATATTTTACCAACTGTTAGGTTAAAGAAAAACAAAAATGCTCCTCCTAGTTTGATTGTAACAAAACTAAAAAATTTGGTTGAATACAAAAATCTAAAAGGAACTGATAAAACAGAAGTTGATTTGAAGCTCAAACACATAAAAAAAGTTTTGTGGAAACATGGTTACAATAGGCATAGTGATTTTTTCTTGTTTGAAAGAAATCCTTTAACTGGAAGAATAACTATTTGGGTAGCTGATTTTGGTAATTTAGTTAAAAGAAAAAATATTGCAAAAATGGATGAGTGGCTTGGAACTAATTAATGCGTCGGCAAATTGGTTTAAAATTGTTTTTAAGCAGAAAATTAAAACTATTTTTCAAGGAGGAGTTTTTGTGGATTTGAATGAAGAACATTAAATCAAGTTCTATTGTATTAAATGGTTCTTAATGTTACAAAATGGGTCGCCGTAAACACAGGAACACAGGGATATTAAACCCATTTTGTTTGACTAAAAAGCGTAACTATTTATTTAACAAAAAAGAAGAGTATTTTAGTGATTTGATGAAAAAAGAATTTTAATTTAAAGTTCTATTTTTTTATTCATTTTATTAAAAATGAACCAACTTACTAGGCAAAATGTAAAAAAAGCGCATTTTTTTAAAAAATGAAGAAAAACAGTTTTTACAAAATGATTCATTTTGGCTATTAAACTAATTTTAAACCAAAAGTTTGATTTTTGAGAAAGGTGCCCGTTAGGTTTATAAAGGTTGGTGTATGCATATATGTATAGCAATTCGGGTTTTGCCTGGTGGCATCCGATGCTAGAGTTAAATTGAGTTATTGGTTTAACGCTAATAACTTCAAGTTCTCGAATTGAAAACCTTGGCTTTTGTCAAGATTCAATGGATATTCATGTCCTGTAAAGGCATTGGCGGATGCTTTGAAAAAAGTTAATCTGCTTCTAGTCTTATTATCAGGAATCATGAGCACCAAAGTTTTTTTTGGTGTGATGTTGGATGTGAGAATTGGTGCATTGAACTTAACAGTTCATGTATTAATGGTGATAAAATTTATTTTAGTGCCATGGTGAGAATAATAGCTCAAACCAATTCCAAATTAAGTAAAATGTTTTTCCATGCAAGTGGCATCAATTTGATGTCAGCATAATCATGGATCAAACTGAATAATTGCTTTTGCTTTAATTAGTGAAATGTAATTCCAGCTGATCCTACTGGCGGAAACTGCTATCGAAATTCGATTAGACATGCAAGTCGCAAATTTCAGGTAATGAAGTTTGGCGTACGGCTCAGTAACACGTAGTTAATCTAACCTTAAGAGGGGTCAATCCCGGGAAACTGGGGACGATACCACATAGGTAATACTTACTGGAATGTTGTATTACCCAAAGGAAGCAATCTGTATCCCGATTGTGTTCGCTTAAGGATGAGACTGCGGCGTATTAGGTTGTTGGCGGGGTAACTGCCCACCAAGCCGATGATGCGTACGGGCCCTGAAAGGGGGCGCCCGGAGAAGGGAACTGAGATAAGGTCCCTAGCCCTACGGGGTGCAGCAGTTTCGAAGTCTTTACACTGCGCGAAAGCGCGATAGGGGAATTTCGAGTGGCCACACTGTGGCCTTTTGTTAAGCCTAAAAAGCTTGGCGAATAAAGGGGGGGTAATATACGTGCCAGCCGCCGCGGTAATACGTAATCCCTAAGTGGTTTCCACTTGTATTGGGCCTAAAACACCTGTAGCTGGTTTGGTAAGTCTTTGGTGAAATCCGCTCGCTCAACGAGTAGAATTGCTAAAGATACTGTCATTCTTGGGGAAGTGAGACGTAAGGGGAATTTATAGGGTAGCGGTGAAATGCGATGATCCTATAAGGACCTCCAGTAGCGAAGGCGCCTTACGAGAACTATCCCGACAGTGAGAGATGAAAGCTGGGGGAGCGACAAGGATTAGATACCCTTTTAGTCCCAGCTGTAAACGATGTAGACTAGGTGTTCGCTTTCCTTCATGGACTGCGAGTGCCGACGCGAAGGCAATAAGTCTACTGCCTGGGGAGTACGCCCGCAAGGGTGAAACTTAATGGAATTGGCGGGGGCTCACACAAGGGGTGGATGTTGCGGTTTAATTGGATGCAACGCCAGAAAATCTTACCAGGAAAGACAGCAGAGTGATGAACAGTCTGAAGGGCTTTTTTGACACGCTGAGAGGTCCTGTATGGCCACCGCCAGCTCGTACCGTGAGGCTTCCTGTTAACTCAGGCAACGGGCGAGACCAATGCTCTTAGTTGCTATCCAAGGTTTGTCTTGGAGCACTCTAAGGGGACTGCCATAGTAATATGGAGGAAGGGGTTGTCAACGGTAGGTCTGTATGAGCCGAATTTCCTGGGCAACACGCGACACACAATGGATAATACAATTGGATGCTAACCCGAAAGGGGGCGCGAATCCCGCAAAATTATCCTCAGTCCGGATTGGGGGCTGTAACCCGCCCTCATGAAGTTGGAATCCCCAGTAATCGCAGGTCATTAACCTGCGGTGAATAAGTCCCTGAGCCTTGCACACACCGCCCATCAAGCCAGCCGAGTAGAGTCTGGATGAATCCGCACCGTTAGGTGCGTATGATTCTTGGTTTTGCGAGGGGGGCTAAGTTGTAACAAGGTGTCCGTAGGGGAACCTGCGGACGGATCACCTCCTAAAACAAAAAATGCTTTTTAAAGAGTGTTTTAGTTTTTAAAAAAAATAATTTGGATTGTGAAATCTAAATTTTTTCTTTTCAAAGAATTTTGCAAAAAGTTCTTTTAGTGCAGAGAAGTTGTTTTCGAGTATTTTTCTCTCTCACATTCAACAATTATATTTATTATTTATTTAGTTAAATGATAAATAAGTAATATACATAACTTAACAAAGTTTGGTTAGTGTATTTTTAATGGATTAGATTGGTATCGACCAACCACACAAATTATATTTGTGGGGCGTAGTGAAACCAGTGGTTTCACCACGAGCGGTGCAAGCGCTCAAAATAGTTCTTGCCGTAATTGGTAGAACTAATTTGAATCTACATAAATGGGCTTTTAGCTCAGTTGGTAGAGCGCTCGCCTTGCACGCGAGAGGTCGGGGGTTCGAATCCCTCAGAGTCCACTCGTCTTTGAAAAAAGACGTAATTTTGCATTCACAAAGTAACATTTGTGTTTACAATATTTGATATTGTTCCCATTGGGAGTTTTTTCCTAATGGAAGGCAAAACAATTATTGTTGAATTTTTGGAGTCAAATCCAAATTGGAGATAATTGTTGCATAGGATTTGTCATGTATATCATAGCGAATAACTTAAGTCTTTTTTGCCGATAATGGACACACAATTCGTGTGCTTCAACCATTATCGGTTAGTAGGCAACGTTACGCCAGGTAGTGGATGACTAGGCTAGAGCGCTGAATAAGGGCGTGGCAAGCTGCGATAAGCTTTGGCGAGCCGCATGCAGGTTTTGAACCAAAGATGCCTGAATAATTCAGTAATGAAGAGGAACTCCGGGAATTGAATCATCTCAGTACCGGAAGGAGAAGAAACCAATTGGGATTCCGAAAGTAGCGGCGAGCGAAATTGGAAGAGGGCGCACTGAATCCTATTCTGTAAGGATGTGGAGTTGTGGTGTTAGTGCACGAGTTTTTTTATGAGGAGAAGTCCGTTGGAAAGCGGCACCAGAGAGAGTGATAGTCTCGTATTTGAAGTAAAATAACTTGATTGCTAATAAGAGAGTACTGTGCATTGGATAGTGCGCGGGAATATGGGAGGATTGACTTCCAACCCTAAATACGTCTCTAGACCGATAGAGTACTAGTACCGCGAGGGAAAGTTGAAAAGTATCCTTAATAGGAGCTTAAAAGCACCTGAAACTACCTGGTTACGGGCGAGGCTCGGCATGAAAGGAAAGGTAAATTAGAGAATCAATCGAGAGGTTGTGTATTTAGTTTATTTCAGTGTCGGGTCGTACGTCGTGAAGCACGAGCAAGGGAATTTGTTGTAGTGGCGAGGATAAGCCTTTTTAAGGGCGCATCCGTAGGGAAACCGATTTACACGCAATCGCTTCGAGCGATTAGGTGTAGCGTTCATAGCGTTAGTCACTGCAGCCAGACCTGAAACCAGATGAACTAGTCCTTAACAGGCTGAAACCCTCCTGGCGGAGGGTGGAGGGCCGCAACCAGTGATAGTCTATCTTCTTGGGTGATTTGGGACTAGGCGTAATAAGCGAACCGAATCTGGTGATAGCAGGCTCCTGCTGAAAAATCTCTGAGGATTGCCTCGATGGAGAAGGAATATGATGTAGAGATACTGGTTAAGAAGTATCGGCTCGAAAGGGCTGACTTTTTTCCCAAACTCCGAATTTATATTCTTCGCTGAAGTCGGGAGTAGGGGTGCAGGCGTAAGGTTTGCATCCGTAAGGGTAAGAACCCAGCTCTACGTTAAGGCCCTCAAATGTTGGTTAAGTGTTAGTAAAGCTAGTCAGTATCCTAAAACAGTGGGGAGGTAGGCTTAGAAGCAGCCATCCTTCAAAGAAAGTGTAACAACTCACCCACCTAGGCTACTGGCGGCGAAGATGAACGGGGCTAAAACCAACTGCCGATACGTAGAAATTTTTTCAGTTGAAAAAATCTTTGTAAGTAGGTGCGCGGATGGCTTAGAAGCTTGGACGTAAGTTCGAGTGGAGCTTTTCGCGATATGGATCCTTGCATTAGTAGTAACGATAGAGGTGTGAGAATCACCTCCGCCGAAAGGGCCAGGGTTTCTTAGCGCTTATCATAAGCTAAGAGTTAGTCGGTCCTAACTGTACTCATAATAGGACGTACAGGAATGGGAAACGCGTTCATAGTCGCGTACTTTTTGGATAAGTTCGGCAACGATATATATTCTTTTGACATATTGGGCTAGCTAAAGTCACACTGTCGTGTGATTCAACAAAGATAGTTCTTCGGAGAGCTGTAATGGCGAGAAGGAGAACAAATTTGGATGAGCAGCAATGTTTAGGCGAGGCCTGGTGTCCTTGAAAAAAGAGAGTATATGATTCCAAAAAACCGTACCAAGAACTAGGAAGAGTGCCCCTGGCAGAAAAAGCTAAGGCGTATTCGGGGAATTAACTTAAGGGAATTCGGCATATTAGCCACGTATCTTCGGTATAAGTGGTGCCTGCAATGCAGATTGCAGGTTTCAATAACAAGAGGAGTCCGACTGTTTAACAAAAACACAGGTCTCTGCTAGCCAGCAATGGTTTGTATAGAGGCTGACTTCTGCTCACTGCAAGTAGGTGAAACTCTGTTTCAACGGAACTAAGCCCTTGTGAAGAGCGGGCCTAACTCTGAGGCTCTCACGGTAGCGTAATACCTTGCCGTTTTATTGGCGGCTTGCACCAAGGAAGTAACGAGATTCCTACTGTCCCTAAGTTAAGCCGAATGAACATACTTCGCTGTGTATATGCTGCGGAATTCCAACGGGAAGAGAAGACCCCACGGAAGTTTACTACAGCCTGATGTTGTGGTATGGTTTTATACGTACAGTGTAGATGGGAGCAATCGAAGTAGTTTCGTCAGGAGCTACGGATGCAACAATGTAACACCATCCTTATGAAAACATACTGCTTACCTTTTTTCGGGGACAGCATTTGGTGGGTAGTTTGGCTGGGGCGGCACGCTCCTGAAAAGATATCAGGAGCGCCCAAAGGTCTGCTCAGTCGAGTCAGAAATTCGACGTAGAGTGCAAGAGCATAAGCAGGCTTAACAGTGTTTCTAATGGCACGAAACGCTGGAAGGAAACTTGGGTCTAGCGAACGCTAGTGCGCCTCTTAATAGGGCCCTAGTCTTACAATGAACCTATCCTGGGGGTAATTGAGTTGTCGCGAGTAAGAGTTCACATCGACCTCGCGGTTTGCTACCTCGCCGTCGTCTCATGGCATCCTGGCTGTGCATGAGCAGCCAAGGGTGGAGGGGTTTACTCATTAAAGCCGTACGTTAGTTGGGTTAAGAACGGTGCGAGCCAGTTTGGATACTATCTGTTGGAATTGTCGATTGACTGAGGGGAAGATGCTACGAGTACGAGAGGAACATAGCGTCGCAGCCTCTGGTGTACCAGTTGTCTGACAAGGCAATGCTGGGTAGCTACGCTGTAGTGGATAAGAGCTGAATGCATCTAAGCACGAAGCCATCCCTAAAAATAGTCAGTCTATTCCGAGAACCTGTGAAAAACCAGGGTGTAGGAACGAGAGCGCCATTAGAAGAATGGTTTGATAGGTTGCGGATGTACGCACAAAGCCTTCGGGCGATGTGTTTAGTCTTGCAAAACTAATAGCTCAAGGTTGCTAAAAAAAAGATTCAAAGAATTTCGCATAACATGATATATTTGACAAATCCTATGTGCCTTTAACAAACAATTCAATTTGTTTGTTTGACACTATTTTTTATTCTTTTACTAGCGTAAGCGCTAGACTAGATTAAATTATTTTTTAAAGTTTAATCCTATTCGGATTTTTTTATATTTTTTTAACTGTTTTTTTTTTAATCAATAATTAGTTTATTAAAATAATTTTAAAAATAAAAAAAAAAACGGTTTTTTTTTTTTTACACTAATTCTAGAGTCGAATTTGTTTTCGACTCACTAATTTTTTTTATTTAAAAAACACTATTTTAATATACTATTAAGCTAGTTATTTATTTATGAGAAATGCTTTGAATGCTCTTTCTGCTAAGAGACTTAAAATGAGGAACCCTTTTCTTAAGGGAGTACAAAAAGCTAGTGATGAGGCTAGACAGAGAATGATTAAACAATATGAAGGGGAGAGAGCTAAATTAATTGAGGCTAGAAATTTAGGGTTGTTTGCAGAGGATGAGAATCTTTTGTATGCGGGTGAGAGAAAGAGAATGGAGCTTGAACAAAGAAAAGAAGTTGGTAAAACAGCTTCTTATTTAATGAAAAAAGGATATTCTAGGGTTCATGCAAATGCGCTAGCAACTGCTTTTGGACTTGAAATGACTCAATTAAAAAAAGAGTTATCTTCTCAATTTGGGGATGTTAAAGCGAATGCTGTTTTAAGAGAAATGAGGGTTAGGTTATTAGGCATATTTAAGGAACCAGTTAATATGGGGAATTTACTTAGGGATGTTAGGACTCAAGAAAAGCAATTTTCTCAATCTATCTTTGCTCAAGTTCGGGAAGAAGTTTTTCAAAACTATGGTATCCCTATTTGATTTAATCAAAAAAATGAGGTTTTTATACTCTTCTTTATAGAATTATTTTAGTAGTGGTTGAACGGCTAACGGTTCCTTTAACGGAATTGAGGAAAGTCCGCTCATTGGATTTGTGAAAGAATCTTTCCCTGCTTGTAATGGGCAACACCGAGAGGTGGGGGCAGCTCAACAGAAACGGAACCTTTTTCAAAGGTTTGTGGGATGTGCCTTAGGGCATGCTTCGCACTTTGTAAACAGGATGCAACGGGGGCTGTTAAAT
>Ga0265294_10006523_pt1 | contig 14006 bp, 14 predicted proteins | sample MunlanPumphouse3_FD_192504 | JGI IMG/M metagenome (GOLD analysis project Ga0265294, IMG submission 192504) | Groundwater microbial communities from a municipal landfill in Southern Ontario, Canada - Pumphouse #3 | ecosystem: Environmental > Aquatic > Deep subsurface > Groundwater | place... | reverse complement strand
CGAGATCACGATCCTCCCTGGCCGGAACCGGCATGGCGAACCGGAGCGGTTCGATACGATCACCATCCGCCCGGGCGACACGATATCCATCGTCGGCCCCACCGGTTCGGGGAAGAGCGCCCTCATCAACGATATTGAGGTCTTCGCCCGTAACGACACCGCCACAGGACGTACCGTCCTCGTCAACGGCGAATACCCTCCCGAAGAGTTCGTCCGCGACCCGTCGCGCAAACCCGTCGCTCTGATCACCCAGAACACCCGGTGCCTCGCCGACCTCAGGGTCACGGAGTTCCTCGCGATGCACGTCCGGTCCCGGAAGATCGGGGACGACGCTATTGTCGACCGGACGATCGACCTCGCCAACGAGTTCACGGGCGAGAAGATCCTGCCCGGTGCCCGGATGACCGCACTCTCCGGCGGACAGACCCGGTCGCTCCTGGTGGCGGACGCGATCCTCGTCGCGGCAGCACCGGTCATCCTCCTGGACGAGGTGGAGAACGCCGGGATCTTTAAAGAGCGGGTGATCGAGGTGCTCCAGACCGGGGGGAAGGCAGTCATCTTCGTCACGCACGACCCCCTGATCTCCCTCCTCTCCGCCCGACGGATCGTCATGCGGGACGGGGCGGTCGACCGGGTCATCGAACCCGATGGTCGAGAGAACGATGCCCTCCGGGAGGCTCGCCGCCTTGACGGTATCCTCCGCAGGATGCGGGAGCAGATCCGGGCGGGCGACCTGATTACGGGACCGGTCGGGGCATGAGACTCGCCGTCGTCGCCGGGCCGCCGTCCGCCGGGAAGACCGCCGTCGTCCGGCAAATCATTCGTTCTCTAATGGATCGGTACCGGATCGCCTACCTCAAGATCGATGTCGTCCGGGCGTTCGAGGACGAAGAACTTGCAGCCGAGTTCGGGATTCCGGTTCGGAAGGTCTGTTCCGGCGACCTCTGCCCGGATCACGCCGGGGTGATGGTGATGCGGGACGCCATCGCCTGGGCCGGGGAGGAGGGCACCGATCTCCTCCTGGTCGAGAGCGCCGGGCTCTGCCTCCGCTGCTCCCCCTACACGACGCAGGGGCTCGGGGTCGCTGTCCTCTCTGCGATCTCGGGGACAAACACGCCCCTGAAGATGGCTGCGATGCTCGCGCTCGCCGACGTTGCGGTCGTGACCCGGATCGACCTCGTCTCCCAGGCCGAGAAGGAAGTCTTCCGGGAGCGGATCCGGGAGGTGAACCCCGACCTCGATATCGTGGAGACGAACGCCATCCAGGGGACCGGGATGCGCTACCTCCTCCGGGCGATCGAAGACTGCCCGCCGATAACCGACCCCGATACGATCGTCCTCCGGGGTGCGCCGCCGCTCGGGGTCTGCACGATCTGTGTTGGAAAGACAGAGATCGGGTGGCAACACCACTTCGGGGTCGTCCGGAAGCTCGAGGGTGCCGACTACCTCTTCCGGGGGGACTAGCCCGATGACGTGGCAACCGCCCGGGAAGGACTGCGGGGCCTGCGGAGCCCCGACCTGCGAGGCGTTCCTCGAACGGGTCCGGAGGGAGGAGAAGGCTCTCCCGGACTGCGTCTTCTACCCCACGGGACTCGTGTCCACCCGGTTCGAAGGCGAGACCCGCTATACCGGCCGGGATATCCTCGGTGCGGAGTACGACTTCATCCTCGACCCCCTGCCCGGCGAGGTCTCGGCCCGAAAGATCGTCCTCCCCTTCCGCCCGGATCTTGTGGAGAAGTGGGAGATTGTGCCCGGGGATATCATCGTCGGGCGACCGGCCGGTGCGGGCTGCCCGGTCCAGCATGTCCTCTCGGTCCTCAATGCGAGCCCGACAACCGGTCTCCTCACCTGCCTGGTCGTCGGCCCGCAGGCCTCCCGGGGCGGAGGGTTTAAAGATGTGGAGGCATACCACATCATCGGTTTTGAGGGGATTGCCCGGACGGTGCGGCGCGAACCGGTCTTCGGGATGCGGCAGCGGTTCCTGCCTGGCTACTGCATGATGGATCTCGGACATACAGGTGTCGTGAACATGATCCTTGCGCAGTCCGGCGGTCTTCACGTGCGGGTGGAGGATATCAGATTATGAAGACGATGAGAGAGATCGACGAGAAGATCCGGAATGGATCCGCGATCGTCTACACCGCCGCGGAGTTCAAGCGGCTCATCCGCGAGGGTGCGGAGGTATCGGCTGAGGAGGTCGACGTGGTCACCACCGGGACGTGCGGGGTGATGTCGGGGACCGCGGCGATCCTCTCGGTGCCGGTGGCGGCGCCGGGGACATTCGAGCGGGCGGAGCGGGCCTGGCTGAACGGTGTCCCCTGCATGCCCGGCCCCTGCCCGAACGAGCGGCTGGGGCTCGTCGACCTGATCGTCTCGGGGACCGCCCATGCCGGGGGCGGCTATGGGGGCGGCCACCTCTTCCGCGATATCGTCGAGGGACGCGAGATCGAGGTGGTGGTGGAGGCCGCCGACCGGTCGGTCGAGGCGAAGGTGACCCTCGATGACTTCTCCTATGCCCGGGTCTTCACCACCCGGAGCGCTTACCGGAACTACACCGCCTACGTCAACACCCGGCCGACCCGGGTGACGACGATCTTCTCCGTCGTGGGGCTCCAGGGCCCCTGCCGGGAGGCCTCGGTCAGCGGGTGCGGCGAGATCAACCCCCTCCAGAACGATCCCCTCGGTCTCGCGGTCAGTGCCGGGACGCCGGTTTTCCTGAACGGCTCGGCAGGGCTCGTGACCGGGGAAGGGACCCGGAGCACCCCTGAACGGCCCAACCTCACGCTCATCGCCGATATGGCCGGGATGCAGCCCCGCTACATGGGGGGGTTTGCGACCTCCGCGGGGCCGGAGTGCATCACGAGTGTCGGCATCGCGATCCCGGTCCTCGACGACCGGCAGGTCGCGGGGCTCCGTGTCCTCGATGAAGAGATCTCCCTCCCGGTGGCCGACATCAACACCCGGACTGTCCTCGATACGGCGACCTACGCCGACGTCTGGCAGCGGCCCGACCGGGAGGTGGCCTACCACCCCGAGTGGTGCGAGGAGTGCTCGACCTGCGCTGTTGCCGCGGTCTGCCCGACGGACGCGTTCACCCGCGAGACCGGGATCGACCGCGACCGCTGCCTCGCCTGCACCGCCTGTCTTGGCGCATGCCCGAACAACGCCCTTGAGGCCGGCGAAGGCTCGCTCCGTGTCCGGGGACGGAAGGTCCCGATCACGCTCCGCCAGTCCGGCCGGACGCTCGCAGAAGACCTCTGCCGGGACTTAAAAGAGCAGATCCTCGATTCCCGGTTCACCTTCACCGGAGGCGGGGTCCGGTGAGGGAGAAGTACCTCCTCCGGTGTCCAGGATGCGGCCGGCCCTTCCCGGACCACTACACCCTTGACTGCCCGTCGGGGTGTGACGCCCTCCTCAAGACGGTCTACCGGGAGCACCGGCTCATCCTCCGGGACCTCCCCGGGATCTTCCGTTACGTTGAGTGGCTCCCGGTCGAGGGCCACCTCCGCATCGACGCTGGTCCGGTCTCCTACGAGAGCGTCGGCCTCGCCCGGGAACTTGGTCTCTCCCACCTCACCGTCACCTTCTCCGGCTACTGGCCCGAGCGGGGCGGGCGGATGGAGACCTGCTCGTTCAAGGAACTCGAGGCGCAGCCGACGCTCCTCCGTCTCCGGGAGAAGGGGGCCGGAGTCATCCAGGTCTCGTCGGCGGGGAACACCGGCCGGGCGTTCTGCCAGGTCTCGGGACTGACCGGGGTCCCGGTCGTGGTGGTGGTCCCGGCATCCGCCGCCGAGCGGCTCTGGACGACCGCCCCATCCCCGAACGTCTGCCTCATCACGGTGGACGGGGACTACTCGGACTCCATCGCGTTCGGGCGGGAAGTCTGCTCCCTTTCCGGGATCGTTCCCGAAGGCGGGGCGAAGAACGTCGCCCGCCGGGACGGTATGGGGACGGTGATGCTGGACGGGACCCTTGCCACCGGCAGGCTCCCCGACTACTACTTCCAGGCGGTCGGGAGCGGGACCGGGGGGATCGCCGCCTGGGAGGCGGCTGAACGGCTCATCGCCGACGGCCGGTTCGGTTCCCGCCTCCCGGCTCTCCACCTCTCCCAGAACCTCCCCTTCGTCCCGATGGTCCGGGCCTGGGAGGCGGGGAGGCGAGAGATCGTGGCCGGGGATATGCCCGACGCTGGAGCATCGATCGCCCGGGTCTACGCTGGTGTCCTGACGAACCGCCACCCGCCCTGGGGAGGCCGGGGTGGGGTCCGTGACGCCATCGCGGCCTCGGGCGGGAGGATGTATGCGGTCGGGAACGACGACGCCCGAAACGCCGGGAGGCTTTTTCTTGAGACCGAGGAGATCGACCTCGATCCAGCGGCGGCAGTCGCGGTCGCCTCGCTTTCCCGGGCGGTGGAGGAGGGGTTCATCGACCCGGGGAAGCGGGTGCTTCTGAACGTGACCGGCGGGGGGTATGAGCGTGCGGCCGAGGACCTCGACCACTACCCGGTCGAGCCCTACCTCCGGGTTCGGGCCAATGAGGCCTTCGAGGGGGGCGTCCGAGATGCTGTCAAAGCCTGGCTTGCGGAGCAGGAGGCGATCGTCCTTGCGTGAAGGCTTCCTCCTCGACCGGCTCGCGGCCCTCGGGGTCGATACCGTGGCGACCCTCCCCTGCGACCGGACCCGGGACCTCTGCGCCCTGATTCCCGAACGATTCCATCCGGTCAACCTCACCCGGGAGGAGGACGGCGTCGGGATCTGTGCCGGGCTCGCGATGGCCGGGGGCCGGCCGGCGCTCCACATGCAGAGTTCGGGGCTTGGCAACTCCTTGAACGCCATCATGTCCCTCACCGTCACCTTCGGCCTCCCCCTCCCGATCCTCGCGAGCTGGCGGGGGGTCTACCGGGAGGCGATCCCGGCCCAGGTGCCGTTCAACCGGGCGGTCCCGGAGGTGCTCGCGGCGCTCGGGATCCCGTATACGGTCATCCGCGATCCTTCGGACGAGGCGTTGATCGATACGGTCGTCCGCGACGCCTACGATTCCATGCGCCCGCACGTGGGGTTGATTCTCCCCTCGTTCTGGGAGGGGGCGGAGGAGGCCTGCCCGGCGGAGCAGGTTTTCCCGTCCCGTGCCCGGGATTCGGTGATCGAATACCGGCGAACGTTCCGGGAGCCGGTGATGACCCGGAATGACGCGATCCGGACTATCGCCGCTGCCCTCGACGGCGAGGCGGTCGTCGCGAATATCGGGGTCCCCTCAAAGGAACTCTACGCGGCAAACGACCGGGCCCTGAACTTCTACATGCTCGGGAGCTACACCCAGGCGACGCCGATCGGGCTCGGGCTTGCCATCGCCACCGACCGGGATATCGTCGTCCTCGACGGCGACGGGAGCTTGCTCGGGACCGCCGTCCTCCCGGTGGTTGCGGCACAGACCCCGGAGAACCTCACGATCGTCTGCCTGGACAACGGGGCCTTCGGGAGCACGGGAAACCAGCCCACCCCGGCCTCCGGCCTCGTGGACATGGAGCTCCTCGCCCGTGCCGCCGGGATCCGGAGGACGTGCAAGGTGCAGGACGAGAAGGAACTCAGCGAAGCCTGGGAGAGCCGGGGCCGGGGGCCGAACTTTATCCACGTCGTTCTGAAACCCGGGAACGCCACGGTCCCGAACATCCCGCTCGCCCCGGAGGCGATCCGGGAGCGGTTCGTGCGGGCGCTCCGGGGGTGAGGACCCGAGAAGGCCCTCCCGGTGTCTAGTTTTTTGGACATCCGTCAAGAATTTTGGATGGTCTCCGACAGCAGGGCCCCGGTCGTCGGGATGGTGCCTCCATCATCCGGCGCGGCGTACGTTTCCAGCCCGTTGCGGCTGTCTCCGGGGTGAATTCTCGCCTGCCGGGTCTGATGTGTAGATGATTGTGAGAGAGATCGTTTATAGGAGAACGTTGACGTTTCCCGCGTGCATCCCGGGATGCGCCGAGGTGAAGACCGATGAAAGAAAGACAAGTCATGAACGGTACCAGCCGGGGAGGGCTGATTTGCATTGCCCTGCTGCTCTTCGTCCTGGCCGGCAGCGGCATAGCGTGCGCATCTCCGGATGGAGAACTTCCAGTTGATGTGGGGGAGGGCCGGCAGATCATGCTCGAAGAACCCACAGGTACGACGACGTATCAAGGGCCTGGTAGTGCATTCAGCATCTTCTACAACCCTGTGCTCCTCGGGTGCGGCCTGGGAGCCATGATTGTGCTCGCCGGGGGCTACTACCTCATCCGGAGGTCCCGCGGGGAGGACGCGCCGTGAGCGTGCTCTTCTTTCCGGCCATCGCCTTCACTTTCGCGTGGCCGTTTGCTCTTATCACCCCGGTCGGGACAGGAGAAGCGGCACCCGGTGCGATCGATATGATTTGTGCAGGCTCCTTACCCGGCTAGGGTGAAGGTGCAACGGAGAGGTGAAACGATGACACAGGCCGGAAGGTTCTGGACTCTCGCGGCGGTTGCTGCGCTCATCCTGCTAACCACCGCTGCCGGATGCCTCGACCGGCCGCTGACCCCAGGCCACCGCACGCTGGAGGGAGACATCTGGATGCTAAAACTGGACGATGCCGGGGATCGGGAGTGGTTCACCGTCATCGACAGCGGGAGGTTCGACGAAGCGTTCTCCATCGTCGAGGTCCCCGACGGCTACGCGATCGCCGGGTCGGTCTCGGATGTAGGCGAGTTCCACCCGACGCCGAGGGCAATCCTCCTCGACCGGGAGGGGGCGGTGACATGGGATATGACCTACCTGACGCCTGAAGATCGTCGCGGGACGGGGATCGCACATGCCGATCAGGGGGGGTTCGCCGTCGCGGCCTCCCGCGGCCTTGTCATCCTGACGGACGCAGAAGGGCGTGAGCGGCATCGCACCGACCTTGCCGCGGAGGGGGAGTACTGGGCAATCGCGCCCTCGGGCGATACGGGCTGGATTGCAACCGGGGGCGGCTGGATCGCGAAAATCGATGCTAGCGGCAGCGTCGTCTGGCTGGAGCCGGCCGGGGGTGTGAGCCCGGGTTCACTCCCGATCATCGTCCCGGATCCGGCGGGAGGTTTCTTCGTCGCCGGAGAGACTGCAGGGGCGCCCGGAGCCATAATAACAGTGAAGTTCGACGACCGGGGCGCACCGGTCTGGAACACGACGATCCGGGGCGGTTCCGGGGAGCGGTACCTCCTCGCCGCGGCGCGGCAAGATCCGGCCGGCGGTTACGGCCTGCTTGCCGGGGTCTCGGGTGCGGAACCGGCAGGAGTTCTGGATGTCTCGCTCGGCGAGGAGGGAAGCATCCTCCGGCGGAGCACGACCAACGCTTCCGCTCCGGTAACCTGGAGCCCTGACGGCGGATATCTCTCAGCAGCCCTTGCCGAAAATGACTACGGCGGAGCCCTCCTACGGGTGGAGAATCTCGATGAGGACGGAGGCACGTCATGGACGTCGACGCAGCGACTGGAGGAGTACAGTAGGGTCGTGCCCCTCATTCCGACGGCCGATGGCGGATCGGCGGTGCTTGGGATGTACATGAAGTACTGATGCAGGCGAGGGTACCAATTTCTGACGTTGAACCAATCCAGCAGGTCCAATGTGTAGACGCGCGCCACAGAAATCGTTTATAGAAGAATGTCGAGATCTCTCTCAACCAATGAGGTGACCGGGTATGCGGGGAATCAAAATACTCCTGATATTGGCGCTCCTCCTCCCGGCGGGTTCCGCCGCGGCTCCGGCGCCTTCCACCGAGGGAACCGCGAACTGGCTCGATACCTTCGACGAGTGGGTCGGGCCCCGGGATATGTCGATGTACAATCCGGTTATTGAAACCCCGCAGAGGGTTCCGATCACTGAGGAGATCGCACGGCAGCACCCCGGCATGATCCTGCTCGATGAGAACGTGACGTTCCCCGACGCCGGGTGCGTGGTGGCGCCGGGGTTGCCGTCCGGCCCTATGGTTGGCGTGGTCATGACCGATCCCGCGTACTTCAGCCCGGTCCCGACGGCTGGCGGGGTGAACCTCACAAGCCTTCCGCCCCTCCGGAAGTACGACCTCGTGACCGCCGACCCGGCGGCGTTCGTCGTCGACGCGGGTTCGGGGAGCCCGGTGACGCTCCGCCTCCCCGGCGGGGAGTTCGTGCTCGACCTCGAACCGGTGCCGGGCCCCGTTGCGGAAGGCGCCCGGGCCTTCGTCAGGAACGAGTTGGGCACGTTCGCCGTCGCCCTTCCTTCTACATGGCGCTTTGAGGGGACGGTCGCCGGGGAGCCCGGGAGTTTTGCATCCTTCACGGTCGACGACAACGTGATCCTTGGGACGATCAAGAGTAATACAACGTCGCTCGTCATCGCCCAGGCCGGGACCGTTGAGATCGACGGAGAGCAGAGGATAGTGCATGTCATCTACGACGAGCGGGACGTCATCCCGAGATTCTGGCCCCTCGCCGTCGATCGCTGCGTGCCGCCGGACGGGGGCGGGGGTTCGCCGGACGTTACCCGAAACCGTATTGCGGGCCTTGCAAAGAGCCTGATCGACGCTATGGGGCCGGGAAGAGCCTGATGACTGAGGGGGCGCTGGTGCGGGGGTACCGACCGGCCCCCGGGTAGCCGGATCAGCTGAGGACGAGGCTCCCGGTCTCCGCGCCCCTTCTGTCCCCCTCGCTGCAGGAGATGGTCCAGTGGTAGGTGCCCGGCCCCTCCGGCTCCAGCCAGAACCCGATCTCCTGTCGTTGGGAGTCGTTGAGGACCGGCAGATCGAAGAACTTCCGAGCGCTATTCATGCCACCATCACCGTCCATCCGAAACTCCGCCGTCCGCAGGAACGCGTCCACGGTGTCCCGGTAGTCGCACCCCACCACGATAAGGTAGCGTTCGCCGGGAGTGTAATTGTAGGTGTAAGTGCGGGCCGATGCCGAGCAGGTTACCCCGCCGGTCTCATCGGTCTGCAGGAGTCCGCCGTCGAGTTCGACCATCCCGTAACTCGAGATGGAGAAGTCGGCCCGGTTGACCCCGAGGACCGAGCCGTCCGGTCCGTAGGCCACGGCCGTGAAGGAGTGCGGCCCCGGGACCGGGCTGACCGCCTGGCCGTCCTCAAGATCCCGGATCAGGATCCCGTCAAAGTAGCCGTCGACCCGGACGACCTCTTCAGGCCGGTCGAGGCGGTAAGAGAGCGGGATGGTCGCAAAGGTGAAATCACCTCGATGAGCGTCGTCCTGTCCGGTTTTGTCCCCCCAGGGGATGGTGATACCGCTTCCGGATACCACCGGCGGCATGATCTTCACTCCCTCCCCCGTGGCCGTCGCAATCGCTCTCGTCCCGGTAGGACCGTAGGTGACCGCCTGCACGACGTGCGGACCTTTCGGGAGGGTGACCGATCCCGACGGGAGCACCCCGAGGCTGGTGCCGTCGACGATCACCTCGACCGGCGCGTCGCTCGATGTTCTGAAGATGACCGTTCCGTTCTCGACCGAGAGATTGATCTCCGGCGCGCCATTGGCCGCATCGCTCCCCACAATCGTCCCGGCGACGATCCGTGCGCACTCCGCGGCAAGGGTGTAGTTGAGCCTCTCCGGCCGGTCGTCGGGGGTATGGGTGATCGCATAACTATCGCGCTCGTAGAGCCGGAGTGCCGGTATCCCCGCGGCACGGAAGGCGTGTTCGTCCCCCCGTGCAGCGTCAAGCAGCCGCTCCGGCGTCTCCTCGATGCACGGCGGGAGCGCGCCAAGGATCCACCGGTGCTGAGGGAGCGTCGTCGCGAGCAGCCGGTCCCCGGAGGCGATGCAGTCGAGGTTTATCGCCGCGACGATCCGGTCGCGGAGGTCCGGGTTATCGGCAAGCCACCGCGTGCTCCCCTCAAGCCCGGTCTCCTCGCCGCCGAAAGCGATGAAGTAGACCGTCCGGTTCAGGGGCGTGTCGTTGAGGATCCGGGCGACCTCGAGCATCGTTGCGACGCCCGCGGCGTTGTCGTCGGCACCGGGGGTCTCCGGGACAGCGGTGTCATAGTGCGCCGAAATAACGACGATCCGGTCGGTCGCCCCCTCCCTGATGCCGATGATGTTCGAGGAGAGGGCCAGCGGCGGGTCGAAGTAGCAGTTGCTGTACGAAAACCTCCCGGTGCTGACCGAGAACCCGCGCTCTTCCATCGCGGTGGCGATATAGGTCGCCGCTGCAGTCCGCTCTTTTGACCCCAGTGCCCGCTCGAACGTGCAGAGATCATACGTCATCTCTTCAATCCTTGCGGGATCGGCCGTGAGGTCGTCGAGGGCGGCCGCCGGCGCGATCCCGGCGAGCACCACCAGGAGCACGGCGGCGACCCTTAGTATTAGTAGTTGTCTCATGGTTCTCTCTCGTTTTAGGCGGCCCCCCTCTTGGTTGAAGGGTCGTCGTCGCATCATAAATGATTTCTGTGCCAAGAATCAACTCTTCGGCCTCCGGGGATGCGGGCGGAGGCAGATTCCTTTTTGATAGTTCCACGTGACTGGGAACAACCTAGACCGTCTCATCGGCCGCCCGGGTGGATTGCTATTCCTGCTGTTCGGCGCGGCGATCCCCTTACTTTTCTTCCCGCAACGCCTCCGCCAGGCGTCTCCTCAGGGTCCCGATGGTCTTCTCGTTCATTCCGTTGACGATCTCCGCGCACTTTACCAGGAACCGCGGAGCGGCCCGGATTAGTTCCTCACAGAAGGGGTCCGGGATCTCTCGCGAGACGTAGTACTGTGCATCGACTCTTGCTCCTCTCGCTCTCTCCACGAGCGTCATCTCTGCAGAAGTGAAATAATCGGAAAGAAGCTGTTCCATAAGCAGGATAGTGCAGGAGTGGTTCTCACACCGTATCCCAAGCCGCGTGAGGACAGCGTAGAGGGAGAAGTACATCGCATAGTATGCGGTCGTTATCCTCCAGTCACGGGCAGTGATTGTCTGCATCGTCTCAAGGGCTTCTTCGGCTTTCTTCAGGTATGCAGATGCCAGGGTTTCGTTTGGGGCGATGAGGGAGATCCCATTCTTGATCCGGCCGCACCACACAAGTTGATCCACTATCCCACCGCCCGCTCAACGAAGTGTTCGGTGCCTTTGATCAGCACATGGTTCCGGAGCACTTCCTGGAGAAAGGGATCCGTGTGGAGGCTACGGTCAAAGATCTCCAGAGGGTAGATGGTGAGGTGAATCGGGAGGCCGTAAGTCTTTCCGATCCTCTCGACCTCATCCCTTCGGCATTCTCCGGCGACGAAGAGGTCGAGGTCGGACTCTTCGCCCGCAGTCCCCCCTGCGTGGCTCCCGAAGACCGCACAACTCCCGTTGATGTGGGGGGCGATCCGGTCGAGGACCCCGGCGACGAAGGGTTCCTCCTCCCCAAAGCGGATCCCCTGGTAGATCTCTGCAAGGGTGCAGAAGTCCCGCGCGTGGCTGCCCCGCTGCAGGGAGAACAACCGCGTCCTGCCCCGGGTGATGGAGCGGAGGACCTGCTTCTCCTCAAGGTATTCAAGGGCTGTCTGGGCCGATCCACGGCTGATAGGAAGATTCCTGCAGACCTCCCGGATGTAGATCTCCTGGTTGTAGCCCCGGGTAAAGAGGATGAGGACCCTGAGGTGGTCCTCCCGAATGTCCAATTTTTTAGACATATGTCCAGAATTTTGGACGGTCCATGGCATCAGGGTTTCGGTCGGCGAGCGGCCGCCGGGATCGTTCCTGCCTCTGCCATCCGGCGCAGCTCACGTTTCCAGCCCGTTGTGGTCGTTTTCAGGGTGAATTTCCACCTGCCGGGCCTGATGTGTAGATGATTGTGAGAGAGATCGTTTATAGGAGAACGTTGATGTCTCCACTGTGGATTCCGGTATAAACCGGTTTACATCTCCGGAGGAGTCATTTATGGAAGAGGGCAGGTCCTATCAATCCGTATGCTACCAACTCTTGAGAGCCCTGTCGGTGCCGGTCACTGTCCTGGCCTTTTTTCCCCTGTTGGTGATCGTTTTTCTGGTACCGATCGTGATCGTGCCGGATCCACGAGCTTTAATCGGGGTTGGTTATGCCGCGGCGCTGACCCTGTCATTTGTCTATTTCGGCCTGAAACTGCGAAAGATGAGCGAGCGATAAGGGGTCGAAATGTCTTATGAAAGAGGGCATCTGGACTACGCTTGTTGTGGAAACAGGATTCTTTCCTGACTTCATCTGAATCTCAGATTTTTAGGGATTAAAGTGTTCTGATGGAACCCCAGATAGAACTCCCGGTGAATTTCGGGACCCGCCTATCATCCCATCATGCATGGTGCAGGCGAAAAGGTTCTGACCAGTCCAACCCTCGTGAGCGTCCTTCGTCCGGGTCAAACTTTCCGACTTCCTGTCCTTGTCGTCATCGGCGTGCTCTTGAACCACACGGTCTTATCGACGGTAGTAAATGCACTGCATCGCCCCGAGTGCTTGCCCTTCTCCATCGCATCCCTGAACACACTTGCCGATCGACGACTGGTATCTCTACCACAAGAAAAGGCCCTTTCCTATGCGTTCCGCGCCCGAGGAGCGATGTACCTTCGCATTTTCATAAACATCTCCCGGACGTGTAAAGAAAATGGCCGGAATCTATAAATAGACTTGCCTCCATGTCATGGTATGGGCGCGAGGATGCGTCCGTAAAAAGTTCGTGGGGTCCCCCCATCCCCGGTTGACGCCCGGATGAAGAACCCCGTATGCCCGGTGGCTACCTTGGATCTGTGCTCTTTCAGTACTTGAAGATTCCTCTCCTGCCTCCGGGGATAGGAACTGGAGGAAAAAACACATGAACGGAAAAATTGGAATGCGGGTGATTTCCGTGTTCCTGGCAGTTATGCTGGTGAGCGTGGTAGTGCCCACTGTGAGTGCACAGGTGGCCGCTGAGGTTTCAGGCGATACGTCCCTAGAGACTATCAATGACCTGCGAGGTAAGGATATCTCGATGGGAGAATTTTATGAGAAAATTACACCTGTAGAATTCTCTGCATTGCCTGCTGAGATACAAAACGAGTGTTATAACACGAAAATGGTGTGGCTGGAATTGCCAAAAATCGGCGATAAGGTTCAGGTCATACAGCACAATGCATCTACACTGGAAACCAAGTTTACCGACGTCCGGATGAGGAGTATTGTGATACTGATGCGCCATGTCTCTGATATTGGTGCTGATGGCAGGAGTATCGACTACCGATCTGAGTCCTGGGTTGTATTCCCTCCCTATCTGCCGCTACCGTATGGCGAAGTTTCCAGTGGCCTGTACAAGCTTGATCCCGACGGTCAGACAGGTACTCTTGTCGATTATGTGTTTGAGAGTGGCGAAAAAATCGACAACCTGAAGGCAGAGGGGAGTAAAACTGTGACAGAGTCAGGCTACTACTTCACTGAAGGACTGCACTTGTTTTACGCCCCAGCTGGGTATACCCTCAGTCCATCGCTCTCACGTACACAAACGGATGCAATCTATGTATCGTAGAGAGAAAAATTTTCACACTTTTTTACTCGGCCCGAAAGTCGCTGAAAGTGTGAACATCGCTGGATTACTGGTTAGCGTAACCGGATCTCTATTAAGCATACAGGTGAAAGTCGACTGGAGGAAGATAAAGCATGAATGTTAGTGGTCGGGGACGGTTGATCTGTGTTGTCCTGCTGCTCTTCATCCTCGCTGGCGGCGGCATGGCGCATGCAGCCGCTCAGCCGGGTGAAGACGTGCGGATCGACCCGACAAACGGTGAGGCATTGTCAGTTGATACAGAGAATGCCCGGCAAACTGCGCTCCAAGAACCCGAAGATACGGTGGCGTATCAGGGATCCGAAAGCGCATTCAGTGTATTCTATAATCCTGTGCTTCTGGGGATTGCTCTGGGGGCCGTGATCGTGCTCTCGGTGGGATACTATCTCATCCGAACGCATCGCAGGAAGGATGCGCCGTAATGCGGCGGGGTTCGCAGATTCTATCTCTTCGAGTGACGAACTGAAGATGCTTTCTGGAGTTCCGGTTTGGGACAGTGTTCGGTTTAC
>Ga0265294_10006522_pt1 | contig 14007 bp, 12 predicted proteins | sample MunlanPumphouse3_FD_192504 | JGI IMG/M metagenome (GOLD analysis project Ga0265294, IMG submission 192504) | Groundwater microbial communities from a municipal landfill in Southern Ontario, Canada - Pumphouse #3 | ecosystem: Environmental > Aquatic > Deep subsurface > Groundwater | place... | reverse complement strand
ATAATGGTAAGAAATATGGATTAACATAGCCGGGACACCATATTTCTTACCATTATGTTCAATCGCCATTTGTAATGAAGGTTTCAGTTTGGCAACAACATTATTAAGCCGGTCGGAGTTTGGTGAGATATAACCGGCTGTGATAAATTGAGGTGCCCAAGAATCTTCCATTTCCATCAAATCAGGTGCTTCCCCTGAAGGAATCACAATCGGAAGCTTCTTATTGAAGTCTTCGATAGATGTAAATGTTATCTCTACATCTTTTACTTCTGGGTGTTTTACTTTGAATGCTGGTGTAACAACATTGGTATACCAATCAACTGCTTCTGCCGTACTTGTCCAGAATGTTAGCACGATGTCTTCTTTTTGTTCGCTCGCTCCTCCTGCAAAAAGGGCTGAGACCATAGCGAGAGCTAAGATGACTGTTAAAAACTTTTTCATAAATGCCTCCTTTTTTTATTTTTGAATACTAACAAATGTATTCAAACCAAACATAATTAATAATTTCACCTTCCTTGGCTTCACTGGCGTGAACATAACCCTTCGGCGTATAAGTCATATCACCTTGTTTCAGCTCTACGGTTGTATTATCAGCTGTATATCGAATTGAATTCCCTTCCAAACCATAGTACCATTGTGCGAGATCAACGTGACTATGGTCACCTACATAGTTAGGTCCTTTACCAACAGTCACTCCCATACTAGCCATTCCAAGTCCGCAAATTTCATCGTGTTGAATGACCGAATACGACAGAACCCCGTTACCTTTAAACTTCTCTTCATAACGAAGACACTTTGAAAGAGGACAGAAATACGGAAGGGTCATTCGTGCGAAATCCATTTTTGCAATCTCTTCTTCAACTAAATCAATAGTAATCTCCAGCCATTCAAGTCCTTCAGTTGAGTAGAAAGCAAATTTTTCTGTATCGTAAAGAGGAATGAAAATTGCATTTTCAGTAATATTATGAGTAGTTGTTTCGGTTGCAACATACCCTTTTCCTTTAGTAAAAAAGAAAATCTGAGACTTTTCCCCTTCTTTAAATGTTTCTGGAGTGACATAGTGACCTTTGTCCAATTCACATTGGTACAAATTGATACGTGGAAAAGCTCCGTCCAAACGAATCGTTTTAGCAAAACCATCTTTTTTTATTCCTGACAGATCAACCTTCTTCTGGTACTTTACAACACTCATAACAAATCCTCCAAATTAATTTATTTTGAAAACTATTTTCATTTTTGTTCTTATTTACTTATCTTAAACGCTGATTTTTATTTGTCAAGCTAATTTTTATCAATATTAATGAACACTATTATTAAATTATGTTTGACTTAGATGTGAGACTCTGATTAAATAGATTGTATGCTCACCTCAGGTCATGATTTCACACGAGGAGACATCTCTAAACATGTAGTAATGTTTTCAATTCCAATATTAGTAGCAAATGTATTTCAACAGCTTTATTCATTGGTTGATCTTTTTATAATTAATCGATTTTTGGGAATTGAAGCTGGTGCGGCTATTGCTCCGGTCGGATTCTTACTCCAATTTTCAATCATCATGGCAATAAGTAGTACCATCGGTGTTACAGTCTTAGTTTCAAATGCGTTTGGAGCAAATAACCAAAAGAAAATTCATAGAATCACTGAAACGGGGATGCTCTTATTCTTATTAATATCGATAATAATTGGATGCATAGGTACTTTCTTTAGTCCAATCTTTTTAAGATGGATGAACATACCTAATGAAATATTACCTTTAACTTATACTTATGGACGAATATCATTTATTGGAACGCCTTTGTTAATAGGATATAATTTTTTTGGAGCCCTTTATCGAGGGGTTGGTGATTCGAAAATCCCATTCCGAGCTGCTGTTGTTTCCACAATTTTGAATATTTTTTTGGATATCATCTCCATTAGATTTCTTGGAATGGGTATCGAAGGCCCCGCTTGGTCAACGAACATTTCTCAAGCGATAGGACTAATAATGATGATGATTGCTTTAAAAAAGCGTCATCCAATTTTCACCTTCAATTGGATAAAACCACATTGGGAAAGCCGTATAGCTTTAAACATACTGAAAATTGGATTCCCGATCGGGGTTAAGGATAGCCTTTATTTTGCTGGATTCCTTAGTCTTACATCGCTTGTTGGTTCATACGGAGTTCCTGCTTTGACCGCATTTTCAATTGCCACTCGAATTGATACGTTCATACAAGCACCAATGGGAAGCCTTGGTTATGGGTTCAGTGCTTTTGTATCACAAAATCTAGGCTCTCGTAAGATTGATCGAGTCCGTGAAGGATTGCATAGCACTTGGAAATTGGGGGTTATAATCTCAATCGGAACAACGATATTAATTTGGTTATTGAGCGAACCCATCGCCCGATTATTTTCAAACTCACCGAACGTCAATCAACTATTGATTAAATATTTAAGAATTGTGAGTATCTGTTATGTTATATATGGTATTTCAGAAATCACTAGTGGTATTGCCATGGGTAGCGGACAGACTAGGATAATGATGCTATCTTGCGTTGTCGCTATGTGGGTTGTTAGAATTCCTCTTGCCTTCATTTTAAGTAAGTTGCTTAATATAGGTATTGTGGGTGTTTGGATAAGTATTCCATCCGGATGGTTCGTTGCATTGGGTTTTAACTACTATGTCTATGTAAAGCGTAAATGGGAGAAAAATACTTTCTCAATTTAATAAATAATTATATGCTAAGAGCATCTAATAGACTGAATTAAATTTCTGTGGAGGAAAATGGTGAAAGAATGCGAATCAGCGAAAAGTTCCAAGCAAGACCAATACAGCACAAGTGCTGTTATTAGGACGCTCTCTTTACTTGAAATATTGGTAGATAATCCTGGGGCGAATCTAGAGCAATTAACTGCTAAGGCAGATTTCTCACGAGCAACAGTTTTCAGATTCCTCCAAACACTCCAAAGCCAAAACTATATCTCCAAAGATGATGATGGAAAGTATTTTCTTACCACCAAATTATTCACATTAGGCACTCGAAGCCTTGGACAAGTTGAATTGAGTAGACTAGCAAAACCGTTTATGGAAAAATTAACATTCGAACTTGCAGAAACATGTATATTAGGAATTAGGGATGGCGATTCGATTGTATACATCGACAGGGTAGAATCAAAATACAGTACCAATTATTTTGAGCGGATTGGAAAAAAAGTTCCCCTTTACTGCTGTTCGATGGGAAAAATGCTTTTGGCTCATCTTCCAGAGCAAGAGCTCACTGATTTTCTCAACACAACGCCTCTGATTGCATACACAAAACACACGATAACGGATCGTTCAAGACTTAACCAACAATTGGCTGAGATTAGAGAAACAGAGCTGTCATGTTCTAAGGAAGAATATGAAGAAGACCAAATCAGTATCAGTGCCCCTATATATAGTTATGATAAAAAAGTAATTGCAGCACTGTGTGTTTGTTGGCCAAACTTCAGGCATACACAAGAAAAAATGGAGCGATGTAAAAACTATTTAGTTGCGATTGCAAAAGATGTATCAGCAGCAATGGGGTATAATGAATAGGTTTAATAGATTCAGTATTTTTTTAAGAAGTTATACTGAAGGTTAGATTTTTTTACTTTATGAACTTAATAAAGTAAATGAACTTAATCATTAGAAATCGACTGCTTTGTAAAACTGATTAAGAAAGAGGAATGCCTGGTTTTGTACTACGATGTATCATATGTATCAAACCTCAATCACTGAACGAACAGATCATTGATTCAATCTCCTTCCAGCAGTGATTCGAATTATTAATTTTCTTTTGCCAATTGTGAAGAAATGTTTCTCCAAACCGTTAGCCCTATGAAACTACGTTGGTTGGATTCCCTGCCAGATAGTGTTTGAGATTGTCGACAGCGATATCCATCAATCGTTGGCGACTCTCTTTGGCTGCCCAGCTGATATGGGGCGATATGAAACAATTCTTTGCCTGTAGTAACGGATTGTCATCTCTAATCGGCTCTGAGGACACCACATCCACAGCAGCGGCATACACGTTACCGCTATTGAGGGCATTTGCCAAATCTTGTTCGACAATCAACGGACCGCGACTGTTATTCAAAATGATAACGTTGTCCTTCATTTTAGCAATCGTGTTCTTATTAATGATGCCTTCGGTATCTTTGGTAAGCGGGCAATGCAGAGTGATTACATCAGCTGTTTGTAACAGTTCGTCCAGTTCGACATATCGACACTGTTTGTGTTCAAGTGCAGGATTCTTTTGCAGATCGTACACAAGAATGTTCATCCCCAAGGCTTGGGCGATGTTGGCGGTTGCCTGGCCGATACGTCCGAATCCGATGATTCCCATAATCTTGCCATCCAATTCGATTAACGGATAATCCCAAAAACAGAAATCTTTTGCTGTTTGCCATCGTCCCGCACGGACAGCATCGCTGTGGTGGGCAAACCGATTGCAGATTTCCAATAGCATCGCGATGGCGAACTGGGCAACAGCTGCTGTTCCATACGTAGGGATATTGGTCACTGTAATCTGCAATTCTTTTGCTGCTTCGGTATCCACCACGTTGTAACCGGTGGCAAGTACACCGATATATTTCAGGTGTGGGCAAGAAACCATGGTCTGTCGCGTGATGGGGACTTTATTGACAAAAATGATCTGGGCATCACCGATTCTCTCGATAATACGATCGCCGTCGGTCCTATCATATACCGTCAATTGTCCGAGAGAGGACAAATCATCCCACGACAGATCTCCGGGATTCTCTGCAAATCCATCCAACACTACGATGTTCACCTGTCTGTCCTTTTTCATATCGACTGATCCTTCGTATATTTTTTCATCTCTCATACTCATACCATATTAGTCCATTCAATTACATCCCATGCTGTCATGCTGCGTTTTCACTTGCCTGCATTTTTTTGTTGTGTTGGCAGTTGAAAAACATTTACAATACATCATGCGAAGCGTCGTATTGGCAATCGGAGTATTACTCCTAGTTGTCTGTATCATTGCCATCAATAATAACATGGGTCTCGCTCATGATGCTCCCACTGCCGTAGCCGGAAAGTTAGATATCAGCTATTTTGCTTTTGATGCGATGAAACCAATTCAACTCAATGGAGAATGGGAATTTGCCTATTCAGCGATCGATCATTCAACAATACAAGAGTATTCATTTATCAATGTTCCATCAAATTGGGCAAATAAGGGCCATGAGGCTTTTGGATCAGCGGTGTACAGATTACTTATCCAAGTCCCTCAAGCTGGAACTTACGCATTGCTGATCGATAACATCTATACAGCCTACCGTTTGTATATCGATGGCCAGTATCAGATTGAAATCGGAAAAATTTCTTTGGATCAAGAACATTCGCGCCCACGATTCACTGATTCGGTGATAACCTTCACCACCGATGACACTTCGGTTGAAATAGTGTTTGAGACATCTAATTATTTTCATCGAAGTGCAGGAATGTTGGTCGCACCGATTCTCGGTCATCCCGATGATATAATCAGGATTCTCACATCCTCGCACATTATTTCGATGATTCTTGTCGGAATTTTTTTAGCCACAGCGCTGTTCATCCTATACTTCTACCATTCTACGAACAGAGACGTTTCGTTGATTTATTTTGCCACTCTCTGTATCGTGCTGGCGATTCGTGCCATGGCAGCCAACAGCCTTTTGGCAATCCTGATTCCAAATATTCCTACATGGCTGGTATCAAAGCTGGAGTATGCCACTATCGGAATCAGCATCGCGCTATTGGCACTCTATAGCCGCATCGCGTTCCCAAAGGTGCTGCCAAAAATACTTGAAGATATCATGGTGGGTATATCATTGGCTTACTCCGCTACGGTAATCGCTACCCCGATTAGTATTTATAACCATTTATTCTTGCCCTATACCGTATTCTTTGGCCTTATCCTAGCTTTCTGGATCATTTCAATGACTATCCAGTTTTTCTCATGCAAGGCTGTTCCGACAACAATACTTTTGGGTAGTTGGGTATGTGTGCTTTCGATACTAATCCAGGCCTTCTATTACTTTTTTGAGATACCCAATCTATTCGTGATTAACATCGCACCTATCGGAGTAGCCTTCTTTATCATTGCCCATTTCCATGCATTCTCTTGGAAGTTCATCACCGCCTTTACCATCTCAAAAAGAGATTCGGCCAAACTTGAACAGGAGGTTGCTCAAAGAACTGATGAGTTGCAACAGTTAAACGCCCAATTGAGTAAGATAGCCCGAACCGATGCTCTCACTGGTTTGCATAACCATCATGGACTGTACCAGATGACATCAAAAGAAGCCAAACAATACAATGAGCTCTCCCAAGAAGGCCTTAGCCGTTATTACTCAGTTGCATACATTGATTTGGATAACTTCAAATACTTTAACGATACGTATTCTCACAAGGCGGGAGATGTAGTACTCGCGCGATTTGCCGCTCATCTTTCTGCGGCTACCAACGATTCTGATATGGTGTTCAGGGCAGGAGGAGACGAGTTTATCGTCTTTTTACCTGGACATGATTATGAAACCTCCGAAGAATGGGCAAGATCATTACTTTCTTCATTTAACAATTTTTCTTCTGTGATCGAACAAACATTGAGCGATCAGTTGGGAATGCTTGTCTCCATACCGGCCAGACATGCCCTGAGCTGTTCGATAGGCATTGCCGTCCATGAAAGTGGCATGCTTGATATCGAATCATTGATCCAGTTGGCAGATACCGCGCTCTATGAAGCGAAGCGGATCGGTAAAGGATGCTTTCATCTTGAAGTGCTCTTACATTAAGAGCTATGCATTAATTATTGAATTATCCAATTGATACTATTCATTGGCACTCGTCATATCCAGTTTATATGAAGTCATAGCTTTCCCAAGTTATAAACCTTTATGTTATATGTACGGAGTGTAGCTATAAAAGCATTTAAAACAGATGTGTAGTAAAGAGAATCTTGATAATCAGCTATTGCTGGCAATTACATTGCTTTTGGGAATTCTATGTGAGCTCGTTCGCCTATTGAGCGTAGCTGGTCCACTACTTTCTGTGAGAGGGGCACACCGATCCGTGCACTGAGCTTTTCTGCTTCGTGTTCTTTCTGTCCGGCATAGTATACTCTCTGGCTGCCTTCTGCCAGTTCGGTGTTGTTCAATTCATTCAAGAGTCTGTCCATATCTGTCTTGAGTTCTTCAGGATCCCTGAAGACATCGAGACGGATCGCACCGAAGAAATGACATACCCTGGCACTTGTTGCGGCACTGTCCATCACCGATTTGCCAAATACACCGCCGCTGGTTATCGCTGTCATGATATCCACCATGACCGCCAGCCCATATCCTTTGTGCCCTCCGAAAATTTCTCCGGCACCACCAAGCGGAATGAGCCCGCCGCCTCGTTGGTACAGCATATCTTCAAGTAATTGGCCGGCATTACCGGTCACCAACCCCTTGGTATCGACAGCCCACCCATCGGGCAATGTCTTACCTTCACGTTCATAGACTTCTATTTTGCCCCGGGTCACCGCAGTGGTAGACATATCTAATGTGAACAGATGTTCGTTATGACCGGGAACGGACACTGCAATCGGGTTGGTACCGAACATCGCCATCCTGCCGAACGTGGGAACACCCAGCGCTGCGGTATTGGTCATACAAATTCCGACCATATCGTTTCTGGCAGCCATCTCGGAATAGTATCCTGCGATACCGTAGTGATTACTATTGCGAATCGATGCGAAGGCTGCTCCGGTTGTCTTTGCTTTTTCGATCACCTTCCCCATCGTCTGTTTGCTCAGATACATCCCCATAGCTCCGTTTGCATCCAGAACAAGTGAAATCGGTGTTTCCCGAAGGACCGTCGGAATGACAGAACCTGACATTATCCCCTTGCGAATCCCATTCTCATAACGCCATAGCCGTGCCACTCCGTGGCTCGCTATTCCACGAGCATCTGCAGCAACCAGGATTTCAGCCGAATCGGAGGCTTCTTCACGTGACAACCCAAGTTTCATGAACACATCGGTGACAAATCGCTCCAACGATTTCCGTTCAATCCTGATTTCTTGACTCATATTCCTACCTTCCTTTCCGAATACTATTCATAAAAATGTACTATCATGTCAATGCACTCAATTTTCTTTATAAAGAATGCACCGAAAGCACCAACTTGCTGTAATGCGTTTGCCCCGGATTAAGATCAATAGCGGCATCAAGGGAATTAACATGTTCCACGCAGAGAAAATCTTTATATGCTTCCAATACTTCCGGATTATTCTTCGCTACACTTTCTCCCGGATTCCAAATCACTATATGGCGTAATTGATCTTGCTCCATCCTGATACTTCTTGAAGCACTCGGATCTGCCAGCGTCACATATTTACCCGCATCCCGATATATCCGTACGAACTCTCCGGAGACCTTCACGTCTCCGGATTGGACGTACTTGTTGTCAGGTCTCGCGCTATCAAGGACATGCAATCCGTCCAACCCCGTTACTTTGCATCGTTCAAGATCTCTGACTGAAAAATAAGTATGGAATCCTTCTTCAAACGTAAACGGCTTGTCATCAATGTTTTTCACTTCCAGGAACATGGTAAGTTTTTTGGCTATCGATACTGTCAGTCGAATCGAAAACCGATGCGGCCAGATGTTCCGTGAATATTCATCATCGTGAGTGCTTAAGACCACTGTGGTCGATCCATCATTTTCGGTTGCCGTATCGATCACGTCCCAGATTTTTGTACGGACCGTCCCATGTAGTTGAAGATCTTCCCGCGTCTTGTGTTTTCCAAACCAAGGGAAGCAGATAGGAATTCCACCTCTTATCGGCTGCCCTTCTTCGAATTTGCTATGCGGGCTGACAAATAGCATGTCAGCAGTCCCTTTCGGTTTGAAGGAAACGATGTGAGCTCCATAGAGGAACATGGAACTTTCAGCATAATCGTTGTGGATCCGAAGAATTGGCAAGCCCCCCAATCCCTTATCGATCCAAGCTGTTCTTCTGCGTGGACTTAGTTGTCCGTCTTTTGTTATGTAGTCCATCGTTGCACTCTCCTATGTATCACCATCAAACGGAGCCGATGCAATATTTTCTTTGACAAATCAGTAATGTCAAGATATCATCTATCTAAGATATCAGCAAGACTGAAGGAGGCTTAATGTGAAAAAGTTCATCGCTATCACCTTACTCGTGCTTTTTGCCGGTTCAATAATGCTTTTTGCTGCCGGAGCACAGGAGGCACAAGCCGAAAAGAAGTACGTATTGAGATTCAATCACGTACTTACACCGCAAGACCCATACCATGGAGCATTTCTCAAGTGGGCTGAAGCTGTCAAGGAACGAACAAATGGCGGCTTGACCATTGAAGTGTATCCGAGTGCCCAGTTGGGAGTTGAGGAAGACATTCTCGAACAGATTCGCCAAGGAGCCAATATCGGGCAGAACACCGATGCCGCTCGTTTGGGAATGTATGTACCCGATATGGCTGCCATGAATGCACCTTATTTCGTAGAAACGCTCGAAGAGGTCGAAAAACTCAATTCGTTGCCAGTGGTCAATGAATGGAAAGCCGAACTTGAAAGAACCCAAGGCTTCAAAGTCCTTTCATTCTTCTGGGTACAGGGCTTTAGGCAGATGGTCACTAACAAACCGATCACCAAACCCACAGATCTTTCAGGACAACGCATCAGGACCCCGGGAGCTCCGATCTGGCAAGAATCTATCAGGGCCGTAGGGGCGACACCGGTTGCAATGAACTATGGGGATATGTTCAGTGGTTTGCAAACCAAGGCAATCGACGGTCTTGAGCTTTCATTCACCGCTACCGCAACCGGTAACTTCCACGAAGTATGCAAATATGTAAACGAGACCAAGCATATTTTGTTGATCAACTTCGAAGTCATCAGTAGCAAATGGTTTAATTCATTACCGGTCGAATATCAGAAGATCCTTGAAGAAGAATGTAATAAAGCCGGTCTTGAAGTATCTCGCCAGTATCTCGAAGAGATCGACCCGAAGAACCTAGAATTACTCAAATCCAGGGGCATGATACTCGTTCCTGAGTCAGATATCGACATGAAGGCCTTCAAAGCGGCAGGAGAGGCTGCCTATGTGAAACTCAACCTTCAGGCCGCACGTGACCGAGTATATGCCGAGATGGGCAAATCGAAGTAACATCCGATGTATTGCCGCAAAACGGAACATCTCGTTTTGCGGCTCATGATTACCGCTAGCAGACGCGGGCGCGTGTCAACGGGTATGGGCGCACGCCCCCGCGTTTTTGATATATAATCAGTATGATCATTCAACTGATGGGCAAGGGGGCATTTCATGCGAAAATTCTATGAGAAAGTATGTAAAATCGAGGTGATACTATCAGCGGTGTTCCTCAGCATAAGCTGTTTATTGATTTTTATAGCCGCCATAGCCAGATCGATGGACAACCCGATCAACTGGTCGCAGGACCTCTCGTTGTTCCTGTTCGCATGGAGTGTGTTCCTGGCAGCGGATGTTGCTCTGCGCAACGATAAGTTGGTGAGAATGGAATTGGTACTGCTAAAAACTTCTGAAAAAACTACAAGAATCGTCACCATCATCAATTATTTGCTGATTGTGGTGTTCTTGGCAGCTTTGACATTTTATGGTATCAAGCTCAGCTTCATCAGCCACAGAAGAGTATTCCAGGGAATTCCGGGATTCAGTTATACATGGGTCATTCTTTGTGTTCCGATCGGTTGTTCGCTCATGATCGTGACCTCGGTGTTGAAGCTAAAGGATTTATTATCTCCTAAGAAGAGCACCGAAACCCAGAAGGAGGCCTGATATGCTGTTGGTCGCAATACTTTTCATCATCTTCCTTGTCATGGGCATGCCGGTGGCGTTCGCTATCGGAATCTCAGGGGTAGCCTTCTTCCTACAACATCCTGAACTTCCTTTCACCACGACAGTACAATTACCGATTTCGCAAACCCAGAATTTCGCGATGCTCGCTGTCCCGCTCTTCATCTTTGCAGGAAACTTAATGAATTCTTCAGGAATAACGAAGCGGTTGATGAAACTCTCTTCAGTGCTAACCGGTCACATGCATGGAGGTCTCGCCCAAGTAAGCGTAGTCCTTTCCACATTTATGGGAGGCGTGTCAGGTTCTGCGATCGCCGATGCTTCAATGGAAGCAAGGGTTCTAGGACCCGACATGATAAAGCGAGGCTACTCAAAAGGCTATACGGCCAACGTGATCAGCTGGACGGCCTTGATTACCGCGACGATCCCTCCAGGCGTTGGAATTATCCTCTATGGTACCGTAGGTGAAGTATCTATCGGACGTTTGTTCGCTTCCGGAATCCTTGTCGGACTTTTGATGATGATTGCCTTGATGTTCACCGTATGGCTTACCTCAGTACGTCGAGGATACGGAGCAGAACGGGAAAAAGCTTCACCAAAGGAAGTTTTCTCGGCGATCGGTGAAACCATTTGGGCATTACTCTTTCCGATTCTGCTCTTGGTCGGAATCCGCAGCGGAATTTTCACCCCATCCGAAGTCGGTGCCTTTGCCTGCGTATATGCCATCCTGGTCGGGACGCTCATATACCGGGAACTCGATTTCATGAAAATCGCCAAGACGCTCGGGGATACGGTAATCGATGTCGGAGCGATCATGTTCATCATCGCCCTATCGGGGATTTTTGGGTATGGCATTCCTCTGGAGAATATTCCCGGATTGATCAGCGGTGCCATTCTAGGCCTATCCCAGAACAAATTCATTGTGATGGCGATTATTTTATTGTTTTTGGTGATTTTGGGGATGTTCATGGACGGTTCGGTAGTCATACTGCTCTTTACCCCGATATTCCTACCGCTGGCAAAAACCGTCGGTATCGATCCGGTCCATTTCGGTATCCTGTTTTGCACGATCATCACAATGGGGAACATGACGCCTCCCGTAGGATTGGCTATGTATGCCGTGTGCCAAATACTCGAAATTCAAATTAGCGATTACATAAGAAACATGTGGGCATTCATAGTAACCATCATGATCATGGTAGGAGTCCTGATGTTCTTCCCGCGCTTAGTCCTGTTACTACCGAATCTGTTGTTCGGGTGAAGCTTAAAATATGATGAGGAGAAATGTGTAATGAAACTTGAAGGAAAAATAGCAGTGATCACCGGAGCCGCCAGAGGTATCGGGAAAGAAATAGCCATAAGATTTGCTGAAGAAGGTTCAGCATTGGTACTTGTGGACCTACAAAAAGCTACTGAAACCGAAGAGCAGGTAAAAGCATTCAACGTTCCGGTCTTGACAGTTGCCATCGATATTACCGATTACAAGGCTGTTGAACAACTTATCGAAGATATCCATGGATGGAGAGGGTCGATAGACATTTTGGTGAACAACGCCGGAATCATTACCCGAGAAGGGATTTTGGATTTGGATAACCAAAAATGGCAGAAAGTAATGGATGTGAATGTGAACGGAACATTCTACATGTGCAAAGCTGTGCTTCCCGATATGGTGGCCAAACGGTATGGTAAGATCGTAAACGTCACCTCTATTGCAGGAAAGATCGGGGATATCACCGCTTCACCGGTCTATGGGACATCGAAAGGAGCAGTAAACACCCTCACCCGTTCTCTTGCCAGACAGATGGCAGAGTACAACATCACGGTCAACGCCGTAGCGCCCCATGCGATCGAAACCGATATGAGTGCCCAATGGCCTGAAGAGAAACGTAAAAGTGTGGTAGATGCGATCCCGTTGAAACGGATGGGAACATCGCGCGAGATTGCCCATGCGGTACTCTTTCTAGCTTCGGACGAAGCTTCGTTCATCACGGGCGAAACCATGAACGTGAACGGCGGATATTTGATGGATTGACTTAAGCCTCAATTACTTCTAGACCTTCGAAGAATGATCCGCTCAATATATTCTTTTTACTGATTTTCAAGTGCTTTTCAATAATCTCTACTGCCATCGGAGAATGATGCTCGAGCGCTTCGACCAAATCGATATGGTCCTGGAATGTCTGGGCGTAATTGGGTTTGATACCGATATCGTACATGTAGCTCATGTTGAGGTGCAAATTGAGCTCTTTATACGAACGGATGACAAACTCATTGTCACACAGTGCGCAGAGGGCCGAATGGTACTGCCAGTCAAATTTGATGTACTTGCGCAGATTAGCTGGTTCTTCCGCCAATGCGGCGGCCATGGACTCGGTCAGGACCCTTAACGGGTCCAAACAGGCGGTGTCGATGGTTTTATGGACGGATTTGACCGAATAGACTTCCAAAAGTTCTCGTACTGCAATCGCAGAGAGAATCGTTTTCTTCGTCGGAGTCTTGAGCACGCACATGCTCCTTGGTTTGATTTCCACCAACCCATCGACTTCAAGGCGCTTCAACGCCTCCCGTATCGGCATCATGCTCACGCTGAGTTCGTCGGCAAGTTGTTTGGTGCTCAGCGTATCTCCATAATTAAATCGCCCCCCTATAATTGAATCACATAAATAATGGTATACTTGCTCTGCCAGACTACGTTTTTCTATTATGGCGATTTTTTCCTGCTTCATGGCTGCCCCCTGCTGTTCTTACCGATTGAGAACACCAAATTCGTTAACTGAAATCTATTATATCAGATTATCCAGACAATTCAATGCCTTCAAGACCCGATTTTCACCGGACCAGCCACGTTATACTTACAACGGGGAAGCACAATGGTGGTTGTTTCTCACAAATCAGTTATTGTCTTCTTTTGTCTTCAGCACTGCCAAAAACGCTTGTTGCGGAATCTCGACATTGCCTACCATCTTCATCCGCTTCTTGCCTTCCTTCTGCTTTTCAAGCAATTTGCGTTTTCGGCTGATATCTCCGCCATAACACTTGGCAATAACATCTTTACGATAGGCATTTACCGTTTCACGACTGACGATAGTACCGCCAACCGCTCCCTGGATGGCTATCTTGAATTGCTGCCGAGGGATTTCGTCTTTCAG
>Ga0265294_10006519_pt1 | contig 14009 bp, 27 predicted proteins | sample MunlanPumphouse3_FD_192504 | JGI IMG/M metagenome (GOLD analysis project Ga0265294, IMG submission 192504) | Groundwater microbial communities from a municipal landfill in Southern Ontario, Canada - Pumphouse #3 | ecosystem: Environmental > Aquatic > Deep subsurface > Groundwater | place... | reverse complement strand
TATAATATGTGTTAAATTTTGAAATAATGTATCTATATTCCAATCATTAATATTATCAATTGTTCTAAATGTAGGTAAACTGCCTGTGATTTTAATTTGACAATTTGGAATTGATTCGGTATAATAATGAGTAGGGTGTGTCATACCAGTGACGTGTTCAACACTACTACCATCTCCCCAATCGATATAATAATCCCATACCCAATCTTCATTTATTTTATAACCATCGTTAACCCAATCATATTGATAATAATCACCAGCAGGGAATTCAAATACACCAGATGGCATATTCCATTGTGTAATAAATTCATTATTATTCGGTTTATAGTTTCCTTTCCTAACGCTAAAAATTAATGGCACAAACCCATCAAACCACACTGTATACTCTTCTCCTCCTACTGTTGTAACATAACTTTCACCCACATCAGTAAATGTATACTCATCAGTTCCATCTACATCCCATACAAAATTCCCCCCAATATTTCCTATTTCAACTGTTGATCCATTTATAACTACAAACATGGTTTCACTTAATCCGCCATTAAATTTAACAACAATTGATTTATAAATTGGATTTAATTCCGTAACTGAACCACTAATCCCATCAACATATTCATACCCAACCAGATAAACTAAATCTATTTCATCCTGATCATCTAAATCATAATCACTTGAATTCCAATATAATTTATCTCCTTTTTCTGCAAACCATCCTTCTCTTTTTGTGGTTCCACCGTCAGGAGAAAAATAAAAATCTTTGTCTGGTCCAACAGACATTAAAATTCCATTTAATTTAACCATCACTGGACTTAACGGAAACTCAATCACACCATTTTCGCAAGCTAACTCACCAACAGTTGCAACAGATGCGGTCATATTCAAATTAAGTTTTGCATGATAAAGTCCTGATATTGATTGACTAACTTTTTCTAAAACGTACTCTTTATTTGTAACAGAATTATTTTCAGTTATTGAGTCTGATAGAACTTTCATACTTCTTTGTTCTATGGTTCCATCTTGAATTTGTTTTCCTTGAATTTTTTTCATTTAATCTAAATCTATTTTTAAAGTATATATAAAAATAAAAAGGAGAAAAATTAATTTCTCCTTTTTTATTTCCCGAATCTTTTCATTTTTCTAGATGATTCCCTTTCTAAATTCCTTTTTTTCTTCTCTAATTTTCTTTCTTTCCAAGAAACAGATTTACCTGTATCCTTAATATTTAATATAGGTGTATATATACCTATTATGTCAGCATTTGGTTGAATTGATTCCATTATAAAATCTGGTCTTTTATAAGCGAAACAAGATTCATCTATTACATTTTTATTTAACTGACAATATATACCCTTCATTGATTCTTGTACTTGTTCTAATGATATCATTTGTTTAGCTTTACCTCTGGACATTAAACGACCAGCTCCGTGATTTAAACTATAGTTATAATCTGGATTACCTTTAGTTTTACATAAAAGTGTTCCGAACTTCATAGAAATAGGTATTAAAACCATTTCGTTTTTTTTAGCACTGATTGCTCCTTTTCTAATCATAAACAAATCATCAGAAAAATCGATATAATTATGTACAGTTTCAATTATATTATCAAACTTTTTAATTTTTAATATTTTTTGAACTTGTTCTAAAATTAATCGTCTATTAAAACTAGCATATACACTAGTAAATACAACATCAGTAAGATAATCATACATGTAATCATCCTGTAAATAATCTCTATTTATACCAATTTTCATTTCTTCTTTAAGTGACTTTATTAAATTAGGTATATCTTTTTTATTAGGAGTAGACATAACTATTTCATCTAACTTTTTAGAGTATTCATCCTGTGATATATTAACTTGATTCTTTGATTGATTCATATGATAATTAGCAATCTTTAAACCAAAATTTCTAGATCCACAATGTATAGTATATAAATATTCACCTAACTCATTGACACCCAATTCATTATAATGGTTGCCGCCCCCGACTGTACCTAATGAACACCAAAATGTTCTTTCATCCATCCCAATATCTTTCAATTTTTTAGATAACCATTTTTCATTAAAAATTGGAGATTGATAATTGGTATTAAATTTTTTATTATACATTGATGTAAATAATTCAACTTTCTTTTGAACCTCATCAAATGGAAAATAATGAACAACTGGAGTTTCGTTTATATTCATTCCAAATGGGATAGCATTGCGAATTTCTTTATCCAATTTAGATAAATCAAATCCACCATCATGTTTAAATGTACCGCCGATAACTCCACATGAAATATCAACTCCGATCATTCCAGGGTTGATCATAGTAGTTAAAGGCATTGTAAAACCTATAACGCATCCTTTTCCTGAGTGCACGTCACTTTGTATTCTAACAGGTACACCTTCAGATACTGGTTGATCCAATATAGATTGAATTAAAGATATTGCTTCTTGCTCAACTTCATCAGCAAAGATTTTACAATCCTTATTATATTTTCCTTTTAATTCTATCATGATTTCTAATTTTTAAGACTACAAAGATAAAAATAATATTTTAAATATTACAATTTTTAATATCTATTTAGTTTTAATATTTTTAATTTTGATTTTTCTTTCTAGTTCTAATGGTAAATTTTCATCATATTCAGTTTTTAATATGTCGATTAATTCATCTGGTTCAAAAATCTTATAATGATTAGGTGACATAAGATATTTTGATGATTTTTGTAATATATCACGGTATTCATCTATCATTGAATTATGTGAATTATATGAAAATTTATCTATTTTTTTAATACTATACCATTTATAATCATCTTCTAATAAAAACCTTAAATATGACATATATACTGTCTCATCATTGCCATCAAATCCTTTTAATTCGAATCTATTTAAATTTTTTATATAATTTTTTAATTGTTTGTCTTTTAATTGTAAATATGAATTATATATATCATTATATAAACAAATAACACTTAAAACAAATTTTTGTATTTTTTCATCAACTTCATCTTCTATATAATTAATTTCATCATAATTTTCAGTATATCCATTTTCCAATATTTCAATACATCTGTCATAATATTTATCATCTTGTTTTTTGGATATTATTTTTAATATTTTATAATTATTTATTAATAATAATCTATTGATTTTATTCATTTTATCCATATTTTAAAATTATTTTTTATTGAAATGTTCCTTTAAAATTTTTTCAATTAGTTGTGATTTTTTAATTCCTTCCTTTTCTATCTGTTTATCTAATAGTTCGTTTAACTTTTCATTAATTGAAAAGGTAACTTTTTGTTTCTTTTCATCATCTGTCATTTTGTTTCTCATAAACATTAAATTTGTTTTAATCATTATATTATAAGTATGTATTTTTGTTTATATAATGTTATTTAGAATTAATATAAATTACTAAAATTATGAAAAAGTATTAAGATTTAACACTTTTTGACTTTTAAATATTTATATATAATAATAAAAAGAACAACTATGAAAAGAGAAATACAGAAAAAAGTTATAATATCTGTTTCTTTAAACAAAGAAATTGTTGATATTTTAAATGATAAAACATCTAATCGTTCTAATTATTTAGACTGGGTATTACTTGAATATTTTAATAAATTAGGAGAAGATGTTTCAAAAATAAAATTGTAACTATGAATAAAAAGAAAACAATAGATCAATTTATAATTGAATCTAAAAATATTCACGGAAATAAATATGATTATTCGTTAGTTAATTATATAAATAGTAAAACAAAAGTTAAAATTATTTGCCCTATTCATGGTATTTTTAAACAGATTCCCAATTCTCATTTATTAGGGAAGGGTTGTATAAATTGTTCCGGATTAAAGAATAAAAATGTGGACGAATTTATTAAAGATGCAATAAAAATTCATGATAATAAATATGATTATTCATTAGTTAAATATAAAAATAATAAAACTAAAATAAAAATTATATGTCCTATTCATGGTGTGTTTGAACAACGACCAGATGATCATTTAAATGGACATGGGTGTGTACAATGTAGTGGTAATAAAAAATCAAATACATTAGAATTTATTAAAAATGCTAAAATTATACATGGTGATAAATATGATTATTCGTTGGTTAAATATAAAAATAGTGAATCAAATGTTGATATAATATGTAAAGTACATGGTGTATTTAAACAAACTCCATATAATCATTTAAAGGGTTCTAATTGTCAAAAATGTTCAAATAATCACAATTATACTACTGAAGAATTTATAAACGAATCAAATAAAATTCATAATAATAAATATAATTATTCATTAGTTGAATACAATAAATCACATGATAATATTAAAATAATATGCACTATACATGGAATGTTTATTCAAAAAGCATATTCTCATATTTCAGGTATTGGTTGTTCATCATGTAATGATTCAAAAGGTGAAAAGTTAATAAATAAAATATTAATTGATAATAATATTAAACTTAAAAAACAAAAAACATTTAAAGATTGTAAAGATAAGAGATTATTAAAATTTGATTTTTATTTACCAGAACATAATATTTGTATTGAATTTGATGGTAAACAACATTTTGAAGTTGTTAAAATGTGGGGTGGTGAAATGGAATTTAAGAATATACAGAGAAGAGATCAAATTAAAAATGAATATTGTTCTAAAAATAATATTAAATTATTTAGAATTAAATACGATGAAAATATTAATGATAGAATGAATGATATTATTAAAAACTTAATATAATTAATTTAATATATTATAAAAATAAATAAATGTTAATGACAAAGAAAAAACAATTAGGACAATTTTTTACAAAAAATTCAGAATATATAGTTGGGAATTTAATAGATATTTTTCCTGATGATTCAACAATAGTAGATCCCTTTTGTGGTGAGGGTGATCTACTTAAAATGGTTAAAAACTATAATATAGTCGGTTATGATATAGATAAAAAAATAAAAGGAGTTATACAACAGGATACTTTAAATAACCCACCTGATTATAAGAACAAATGGATAATAACCAATCCACCATACTTATCAAGAAATAAAAATAAAGATAAATTATTGTATGATAAATATGAATTAAATGATTTATATAAAATTTCAATAAAAACAATAATGGATTGTGAAGGAGGAGTAATAATAATACCTTTGAATTTTTTCAGCGGGGATGATTATAAATTAAGAAATGAATTTTTAACAAATTTTAAAATAATCAAAATGAATATTTTTGAAGAAACTGTATTTGATGATACTGATTATACAGTTTGCTCTTTCTCATTTATTAAAAATAAACAAGAAGAACAAATTATAGAATCTACATTTTTTCCTAGTAAAAAATCAATTAAATATGAAGTAAATTTAAAAAGTAATTTTACTTTAGGTAATGAATTTTTTAATATTATAAAAAAAGGAAATTTTTTAAAAATTAAAAGGTTAGTTAGAGATAAAAATGATTTAATACCAAATTCATATATCTATTTGAGATCTATTGATACTGGAACAAATGATGGTAGGATATCATTATCAATAAATAAAGATTATTTTTATGCTAAAGTAAGTGATAGGACATTTGCTACTTTAATATTGGATAAACAATATAATTTAGATGAACAAAGATTAATATGTAATAAATTCAATGAAATAATAGAATATTATAGAGATATGTATAATTCTTTATTTTTAACGAATTATAGAAATAGTAGTAAAAGTTATGCTAGAAAAAGAATATCTTTTGATATGGTATATTCATTAGTTAGTCATATTATAGATGAATATTTAAAATAAAATGGGATGATTAATCATCCCATTTTTCATTTTTGATACTATTAATATCGTGTAATTTAACTTTATTTGTTAAATAAGGATTGGCTAAATTTTTAAATTTTTCACTTTTATAATAATCACCATCACATAATAATACAAATCTTAATTTATCATTAACATTATTTGTATAATTATATGCATCTTTTAAAAAACTTAAAGCATCTGATGCCTGATTATCTTGTGCTCCCCCAACAGTATCTTTTGTATATTTACCAAAATAATAAATCATTAAACCATTATAATTTTCAATAAAATCTAATGATTTTGTTGAAGTTTCTTGTTTATTGGATATTTTATTTTCATTTATGAATTTCGAATTTTTACCAGTTGATGGTATTTTATTGATATTTTTACCGTAAAGATTTTTTAATATATTAAATTGAAGTTTTTCATATACGTTTTGTTTTCCTGTATCTTTTATAAACCATGCACAAAATAAATCATTATTTGTTATTTCTATTTTACATTCTTCGATAGTATTATTTAATCCTGTATTTATTAAAAATGTTTCTATTTTTTGATTAATTTCTGGACTATCTACATTTTTTCTAACATAATCCATTTTATCGGAATTTAATAATTTAGATACTTTATTTTTTAATATATTTAAATCAATAATATTATCGTTATCAATTTCTGATATTACTTTATTTATAATTTTTTCCATAAAACTTTTTTTAAATTGTAGTTAAATAAATTAAAAAAGTTTTTATAATTTACTCTTTATTTTTTTGATTTTTTTGATTCTATTTAAGAAAACATCTTTATCATATTCTTTTTTGACACAATCCATAAGATAGTTAAAATCATACTCAATTAATAATTGATGTTTTAAATTATCCATATTGTATCTATTGTATGCATCTTTAATAACATCAATACCGTTATGGTCCCAACAGTATTTACAGGTTGCGAAATATCCACTATGCAAATCATACCAAATAGTTTTTTCTTTACAATGATTCCAAGGTAAACCACATATATAACAATAACTATAACCTGGACTTATCAATCTAAAGAATAATGATACAATTCTATATCTTTTTATTTTGTTTATCATTGATATTTAACTAATAATTCTCCTTTTACCTTTTTAATTTTTAAATATCTTTTAAAATTATAATATTTTTCATCATCATAATCATAATCATGATATAATTTATACCATTCTATGTATTTAATCTGATTAACCATATAATATTGTTTTCGGTATTCTTTTATTCTTTTATAAAAAACAAACATCAGAAACCCGAAAAATATATATGATATTACGAACCAATTTGGCATATAATGAAGATCAACTTTATATTTTGTTAATTTTTCAAAATATTTTTTCATAATAGTGTTAAACACCATTAATACCATAATTAAATATATAATAATACCTAATACAACCATTAAAATTATATTTTAGAATATAAATGTGTATATTTTCTATTATATATTTTGCCTTCTTTTGCCATTAATTCGTGTATCGTATCCTCAATATTTTTAATCATTAGGTTTTTTTCTTTTTCTAATTTTTCATCACCTTCGATTAATTTTTTATCAGTTCCAGAATATTTTGAATTAACAGTTATTTCTAATAAATTTAAAAAATCCTCAATAGTAGTAAGTGTTTTCTTCATAGTTTTTTTTATTATATATAAATTATGTTATTTATATTTTAAATATGTATCGGTATTTATTTCACCATTTTTTAACATTTTGTCCAATAATTCCTTATTGTCTTCTTTTCCATTAAGTTTTTTGAACGCATAAAACGAGAATATAAATAATCCCATTATAATTAGACCGAATAAAATAGACATAGAAATAATAATTGTATTCATATAGTTTTATTTTTAAGTTATAAATTTATTTTACATTTTTTAATCTTTTTTTCTCTGATATATTTTAAGTAACTAAAATAATCAAATTCTAACATTTTAACAACTTCTTTATTGGTGACTATTATTAATGATTTTATATAATCATCATACCATATTTCAGTAATATCATCTAGATTAATATCATAATCTTGTGTATTTAATATATACAAATATACAGAATATTTATCATTAATTTCAATTATCTCCATATTTTTTAACGATATCCCACCATTTTTTTGTTTCATTGTCATATATTTTACCTTTATATCTAGCAATATCAATTTCTTCTGAAATTATATTAATATCAAATAGTTCATTGTCATCTTCATATGAACTACACACAAACTAAAGATTTGTGTGTTTCCAGTGACTTAGCACCTTCTCTTTAAACGTTTCACCGATTGTGCCAGTTAAAACTGGTCTTATTTCATCTCCGCGTCTGTGATCGTTAGTCCCTAACGATATTTTAATTCCTTCTTTGAGGATATTTATACTTGCATTTAAATCTCTATCCAACTTAGTTCCACAAGAAGGGCATATCCATTCCCTTGTTTCTAATTTTAGATTTTGATTAACATATCCACAATTATTACATTGCTTACTAGATGGGAAAAATCTATCAATTTTAATAATTTTTTTATCGTTCCAGTTAGATTTATATTCTAGAAGAGTTAAAAATTTACCCCAACTAACGTCAGTGATATGTTTGGATAATTTATGATTTTTGATCATTCCCTTGATATTTAAATCTTCAAGATAGATTATATCATATTTTTTAATTAACTCTGTGGATACTTTATGTAGGTTATCTAAACGAGAATTGGTTATCTTATTGTATAGTTTAGCTACTTTAAGTTTCTGTTTATTATATCTATTACTTCCTTTAACTTTTCTACTTAAATGTTGTTGATTTTCTTTTAATTTTTTAGCATAAGTCTTTGTAAATCTATTATTCTTGTATCTATATCTATCACTTGTTATAAGGAATTCTTTGATTCCTAAGTCTATACCAACTTCTTTACCTGTCTTTTTAAACTTTTTGTGTTCGGTTTCTACTAAAATACTCACAAAATATTCGTTAGTCGGGGTCTTTGATAAAGTACATTGTCTAATTTTTCCTTTAAACTTTCTATCTTGTATTATTTTAATAGGATCTTTAAATTTTGGAATTATTAATTTACCACCAATAACTTTAACAAATTGAGGAACTTTAAAACTATTTTTGTTGTGTTTAGATTTGAATTTAGGAAACCCTGTTCTTTTTTTAAAGAATGAATTATAAGCATCATCCAAACTTTTAAGTGAATGTTGAAGTGATTGACTATTTATTTCTTTTAACCATTTGTATTCTTCTTTCTTTTTTAAGAGTGTTAAAGTCGATGAATTATCATTATAATTTAAACTTTGTCTATTTGTCTCATATTCATATTTCCTTTCATTTAAAAAGTAATTATAAACAAACCTTATAGACCCAAAGTGTTTATTCAGTAACACCTTCTGGTCTTCTGTTGGTTTAATTTTATATTTATACGACTTTAACATATTAGTATATATTAAATTAAAATAATCACTTTTTCTATTTTTGGTGGATTTGAAAGTTAAATTTATTTAAAATATTAGAAATCAGTTAGTTAAAAGTTAAAAATAATTGAAATTAATTTGAAATTCATCCAACAAACTAAAGATTTATTGGTTTTCTTTCAATGTTAATATAAATGAAATAGTTTACTTGTTTTCTTAATAAAATATCGTGAATTATATCTTTACTAAGGTGTATATCAACTTCAGATGTTTTTATTGGTTTCATATTCTGTTTAAGAATATTAAAAATATCTTTATTTGATGTCATAATAATATCATTAGAATTTTTTCTAATTGCGTTTAAAACTCTAGATTTGTTTTTGGCATACTTAATAATATTCATAACTATTTATTTTTAATTGTTTGTAATACTTCTCCACAAAAATAAGTCAACATATATCCAATAGGATTGAAATTAAAAGATAACCCATTTTCAGAGAAAGTGTCATCTGTTATAATTTCGTCCCATACTTCTTTTCTATGATCCCAATCATCTTCTAATTCTTTCTGTCTTTCTGTTGTCATTTCATCCCATTTCTCCTTATCCCAATCATAATTTGATTGATCAACTTGATTTTGATAATGAAAGTCTATTAAAATATTTTTATATTTATCATAATATTTACTTTTTAATCCAAAAAACTGAATATAAATATCATCTTTATGAAAGTATACCATTGCGGATGATTGAATATTTAATGGTACATTATAACCTTTTCTCATAATACTTTCTAAAATATCTGATAAATAATATGAAGGTAATTCTTTTAGTAAATAATCATTATCTAAAAAATCATATTCTTTTTTAGAAAAGGATATATTTGCATATTTAATTAACATTTCTTTTACATCATTAAGATATATTTTTTTAATATCTTTTAGCATGGGTATAATTTCACTTGTTTTACCTAAAAATTTGTATGCGTTATAAATTTTTGTACTCATATATTTTAATTTAAAGTTAATAACTTACATATTTTTTAATTCGTATATAACCACATTTTTTACATTTTTGTTTCACTATTATATAATCATTGAATCCTAACCAACCCCTTTTACTTTTATATTCCAATAAATCCCATTCATGTTGGCATGATCTAGATTTAATTATAAATACTACTATTATAATAGTTATACAAATTATTAATAAAGGGTTAAACATTTTTTAAAATTTTATTTATTTTATTAATTCTTTCATCCACTATATTAAAATTTTTTGTTATAATAATATATGTTTTATTTTCTTCATCGATTTTAATGTATGTTCTTGTCACAATCTTTTTTGTTTTATTAATATTTTCATATATATGATTTTTTAAATCTTTTTTAATATCCAAAAGAACTATTTGGAAATTCTCATCATTAGACCAAAGATGATTGTAATTATTGATAATTAATAAATCCAATAATGATAAAGATTGTTCACTATTAAATAGTTGTAGTTCCATTTAAAACATTTTCTTTTTATAAATAGCAATTGGGATAGTTATCGGAAAAAATAATGAGTTAATAATAAAAACTAATACCATTCTCCACGATTCTTTATAAGAAGGATTATATTTCATATGTTGTTTTAATGACCAAGCACCATTAATTAGTGCAATAAATGAGTAAATAATAATAATTGTTTTCATATTTTGATTATTTTTTTTATCGGTTAAACCAAATTATTGTATCAAAATCTTTTCTTATCATATTGTGTTTTACATCAGATGGATAAATTTCGATATTAGACATTTTCCCATCTTTAACATAATTACCAAACCCGTCATAATCAATAAATCCACCGTCTTTAACATTTTCAATAAAATGTTCTAATGTCATAACATCACCATAATCAGGTAATTCACTTAGATCATAATTCATTATATACCTTAATTCCCTTTTTAATTTAGAGTATTTTTTATAATATGGTTCTAGTGATTTACATCTATCTTTCCATATTTTATCAAAATCCTCTTCTTTAACTTTAAAAAAATCCCATTGTTTATCAACTTTTACTATATCTTCTTTGGTTAAACTAATTTCTTCTTCAATTTGCTTTATTCTATTTGTATGCATATTTATCAATAATTATATTATGTGTGTTTTTAACTTGTTTTTCTAATTCTATTAACCCCCATCTATTTTGAATTACAAATTGACATTTTTTAACTATTTCGTTATTTGGTATTTGTGTATTCATTCTTTTGATAACTTCTTCTCTCGTATGATTTGAACGTTTTATTACCCTGTCTATTCTGATTTCATCATCAGATACAACTCCGATTAATTTATCGAATTTTTTATACTTATCTGTATTTAATATAATTGCACTTTCAAATAACGTATAAGGTGAATTAGATTTTTTTATAAATTTATAATATTCATCAAACACTCCATCGGAAATTGTTTCAACTATTTTATTTCTTATTATATTATCATTAAAGCAAAAAGATGATAATTTTTTTGGATCTATTTCATTATCAGTTAAAATAGAATCTGTTCCAATAATATCAATTACTTTTTGTTTAATATCGGGTAATAAATATAGTTGTTTTGCATAATAATCACTATCAAATGTATCTATACCTAGTTCATTAAAAATTCTACAAACTGTAGATTTACCACTACCTATACCACCTGTTATTGCAAATTTCATAATAAATTATAATAATGTTTCAAATTCAACAATATCCCAATAATCTTCTATTGTTCTGTTATGATTAAATGCCCAATCATAATCATTTATATCATTAATACTAATCCATTTTAATTCTTCAATTTCATCTGGTTCAGAATGATCACTATTTAATTCTGGTAATTCATCTAATCTTAAAACACACCCATACCTTAAAGACACATTTTGTCTATTTTCATTGGGGTTTGTATTAATGAACCATGGTTGATATAGATTATTTACAATTATCTTATGTGTATTTAAATATTTAAATAATTCTAAACCAGTTTCTTCGTATACTTCTCTAATTGTTGCTGATGTTCCATCCTCGTTCCAGTCTAAGTATCCACAAGGAACATTCCATAATCCTTGATAATCAGCAGAACCTTTGCCTCTTTTTCCTGCTAAGATATATTCACCATATGGTGTTTTAACAATTATAAACGCAACTACTGCAACTGATCTAGATTCCCATAAAATTTTACCATCTGTCAATTTATGTGCGATATTTGGTTTGTTTTTAAATTCCATTTTCATTATTTTGTCATTTTTTCTAATTTTAATCTTCTAACTATATCTTTTTTGGAATCTAACAATTCCATTGCTTTTTTGATCTCATTTATTTCATATTTTTCTATTATTTTTTGATATTCTTCTTTTTGATATTTTAATGCGTTATCAACAGCAATATGTAAATGGTCTTCACATGAAGCTGAAATTAAATCAGATAAATTTGTACCACCTACAAATACCATATATTTATTTCCTTTATCACATTTGTAGGTATTACTATTATTTGTGCATTCACATTTATCTCCATCATAGAAACAACCTTCAGTGACTATAACTTGTAAGGATTTTAATATTTCTTTTCTTTTTTCTTTATCCATGACTATTATTTTTAGTAAGTTTTTGTTTTTGTTTATTTATTAACCTAAACATCATATATAATGGAAAAGAATTTGGTATTGAATCTTTAATTTCATTATAAATTTCATCTAATTCAACAATAGTTTTACAATTTATTATTTTATCATAATACTTACTATTAACTGCATCAGATAATTCATTTGTCACTCTTTCAAATTCACTTTCAAATGCTAAATATCTATTTATTATATCTTTCATTATTTATTCAATTGTTTTCTAAGTAATTTTACTTCTTATAATTCTTTTGTATTGTTAACTATAAATACATATCTACCACCACTAGCAGATGATGTAGAAACTTCAAATACTAAATACTCAATACCGTCTTTTTCATAGGTTGAAACTTTTATTGTGTGTCCACCTGATGATAAAATTTTCTCACTTTTTTGGGCATTAACTGATTTAGTATCAATTTTTACTTCACAATTCATAAGTAAAAAAATCGGAATAATTAATAATAAAAATTTTTTCATAATTTAAATATTTTAGATTACAAATATAGTAATATAGGTACACATACAAATAAACCAACACCCATTCCACATATTATTATATGATTCATAATAATATACCATATATATTCAATCATACTATCATCCTTTAAATATGCAAATTCTTTAATACTAAAACGAATTACATATATACTACTTAAGATGAATATAACGATGCTTAAAATTATTGACAATGTTGACATATTTAAATATTTTATATTACAAATATATTAATTTTTTCTTAGTATCAGAATATTATTTAAAACATTTTTAATTTTTATTTTAATTAAAAAATCTCTTATTTCCCTTTTATCTATATATTTGACTAATGTATTAGTATATTGATGATATATCAATTTATATTTATTTAAATTTTTATCATAACTAAAATGATAAATTAATTTATCATCTATATTGTATTTTTTAGAAAGATATTTTTTAAATTCATTATTTAATTTAATCATCTATTAAATCATCATTTATGTCCAATTCACCAAAATATAAAGTTTTAGTTTTTAGATTAATATTAATAAAATCTATATCCTTATCACCATCATTTGGTAATATAATTTGGCAATCGTTATCTTTTGCCCATTCAATTAAGAAATTAATTAATTTATCTTCCATTATCTCTTAAATATATTATAACAATAT
>Ga0265294_10006518_pt1 | contig 14011 bp, 16 predicted proteins | sample MunlanPumphouse3_FD_192504 | JGI IMG/M metagenome (GOLD analysis project Ga0265294, IMG submission 192504) | Groundwater microbial communities from a municipal landfill in Southern Ontario, Canada - Pumphouse #3 | ecosystem: Environmental > Aquatic > Deep subsurface > Groundwater | place... | reverse complement strand
TTAGATAGTTTACAGTATCTGGTAACTAGTTTCCAGTGTCTAGATTGTAGCTTAAAGCAAAAAATTAAAGCTTTTAACTAAAACCATAAATAAATCCAAAACCCAAATGACAAAATCCAAATAAATCTTTAAATCTTAAATAAAAAAATATATTTCTAAAATTTCTTGAATATAGAGTAAGTCATTCCCGCGCAGGCGGGAATCCATTCCATTAACTAATATTTTCAGCAAGCATATTATAATAGAAACGAATACTAGATTCCCGCCTACGCGGGAATGACACTTGTAGCTACACGGGAATGACACTTGTAGCTACACGGGAATGACACTTGTAGCAGCGGGAATTGTACGATGTGCCAAGTTAAATTAAAGATTAAACAGATAAACCAGTCTTCGTAAGCCTAAGGCTTACTTCGCCATGGCAGGCCAGCGACGAAGTCGCATAAACAAATAAACATTAAGTTAATAACTTATACTCTTTCAGAATCTCATCCGCGCATTCTTCGGGAGATAATCTGTCAGTATTAATTATCACATCAGCAGTATCTTTGTATAACTCAAATCGAGCTGACATCATGCTTTCTATCTTCTGGATAATTTCTTCTTTGGATTTATTTGTATTGATTAAAGGTCTATTTTTGTCATCCTTTATTCTTTCAAATATTGTTGTAGCTGTAGCATATAGCCAAAAGACAGTTCCTGACTCTTTTAATAATTCTCTGTTTTCTTCTTGCAAAACAATTCCACCACCAGTAGAAACGACTTGTTTTTCATAAACCAAATTATCTTTTAAAAGCTTGGACTCTATTGTACGAAAATATTCTTCACCGTCAGAGGCAAAAATTTCTGATATTTTTCTTGATTCTTTAGCTTCTATTCTTTCGTCAAGATCCACAAGTGAAAACCCATTAAGGCTACAAACTTTTTCAGCAACAGTAGTTTTGCCACTGCCCATAAAACCAATAAGAATTATATTATTTTTCACCACGTTGTATTTTGAAAATCTCACTCAGACCATTAGAAGCTAAGCTATACAGCTCATCTAAAATTTCTTTAGAGAAAGGAGCGTTTTCTCCCGTGCCTTGAATTTCGATTAATTGGTTATTGGCGGTCATAACAATGTTCATATCAACATCTGCTCTAGAATCCTCTGTATAACAAAGGTCTAACATAGGCTGACCTTTAATAACACCAACACTAATTGCAGCGACTTGTTGCTTAATAGGATTTTTTTCAAGTTTCTTTGTTTTAAGACCGTTTTGGACCGCATCATAAAGAGCAACCCAAGCTCCAGTGATAGCGGCAGTTCTAGTGCCTCCATCTGCTTGGATTACATCCGCATCAAGGGTAATAGTTCGTTCTTCCATATCCTTGAGGTTAACAGCCATTCGTAAGGAGCGACCGATAAGCCTTTGAATTTCCATGGTTCTGCCACCGACACTGGCTCGTTCTCTTTTCATTCTAGTATTGGTCGAAGCAGGAAGCATGCCATATTCAGCAGTTAGCCAACCTTCGCCTTTTTCTTTCTGAAAAAAAGGAGCATTTGTTTCGATAGTTGCAGTAACTATAACTTTAGTATTCCCACATTCCACAAGCACGGAGCCATCAGGATGTTTTAAGTAGTTTCTAGTAATTTTGATTGGTCTAAGTTCGTTGTGTTTTCTTCCGTCTTCTCTTTTAATCAATGTCATTATCCTCCATTTTTTCTGAATAGAATGCTGTTTTATCCATTCTTTCTTGTGTCATATCTATAATTGTATCTAACTTCACCAAACGTCCTTTACATTTAGTTACTGCTAGCTTCAAATTCTGTAAAACCTTTTGCGAAAAATCGTCTATTTCCTTTTTTATTTCCATTGCTTCGCTTCTAGCATCTTCAATGATTTGTTTAGCTTCCACATCCTCGTACTGGTCCGCTAATCTCTTGTTTTTATACAATTGAGGTTTTTGATTATTTAAATCAACTATTTGATTATCTTCTAGATTTGCCTTTAATGCTTGATACTTTTCATTAATCATTTTTTTGACAACATCAATAACGTCAATTACCTCTTGTTTATCAACTAATATAATATTGGGATTGCTATTAAAAAGAGGCTTCTTGCCCTGTAATATTTTGGCTTCTAATTCATCTAAAAGTTCTAATATTTCCATCTATTTTCTCCGTCTTTGTTCAAGTGCTTCTCTTACATTATCAGGCACAAGTCCTTTTATGTCACCACCATTTAGAGCAATTTCTTTAATCAAAGAAGAACTAAGGTAAGAATAATTATGGCTAGTCATCAAGAACACTGTTTCTATGTCTTTACTTAGTCTTCTGTTACCTAAAGCAAGCTGAAACTCTTGCTCAAAATCGGACATTGCTCTAAGTCCTCTAATAATAATAGTCGCATTATGCTCAGTACAGGCATTTATTAGTAAACCTTCGAAATGAGCCACTTTAACATTTGGCAAATTTAGTTCTTTTAAAAAATTAACTCGTTCCTCTATCGTGAAAAAACCCTGCTTTGCAGGATTATGTGCTACAACAACAACTAATTCATCAATAACCTTTAGTGCTCTTTTAATAATGGATAAATGTCCATTGGTGATGGGGTCAAAGCTTCCGGGATAAACTGCAATCTTTTTCATTACTACCTCTTAAAATATTTATTTGTTGATATGTTCAAACAAAGTTAATTTAGAATAACCATATCTGTACTCTTTAATAAAACAAAACTGACCGATTTTTTCTGGGAAAAAAGTGTTTTTTGCTGTTTCAAAAACAATTACTCCCTCTGGGGCTAGTATATCAAAATTAGAGATAGCCAGCAATAAATCATCTTTTTGAGCATAATCATAAGGTGGGTCGATAAAAATAATATCAAAAGTTTCGTTCTTTTCCGCTAATTTCTGAATAGCCACAAGACAATCGTTTTTTAAAAAAAAAGCGTTTGTTAAACCAATAGTTTGAGCATTTTTTATTGCCATCCGAACGTCTTTGTCCACACCTGTTAATTCACCAGCACCACTACTAAGCAATTCAAAACCAACAGCACCAGAGCCACAAAAAAGGTCTAACACCTTAGCTTTCTTTAATCTACCATAAAGGATTGAGCATAAGGCTTCTTTGGTTTTACCAGTTGTTGGCTTGGTTATGGCTTCATCTGCTAGAAGTTTTTTACCTTTATATTTTCCTAAAAGGATATGCATTAGGAAAGACCGATGTTGAGTTGCTGATTTGGTGAGTTGTTGAGGCGACTTTGTTGCTGGTTATTTGTTTTAGATGAAGAAATCCTTGAACACATAAACTATTTGCTTATTATTTGAATTTCTTTTAACACAACCGGAACAATAGGCTTGTCAGCTTTATCTCTTTTAACATTGCCTATTTTATTTACTATATCCATGCCGTCTACCACTTGTCCAAAAACTGTGTGTTTTCCATCAAGCCAAGGTGTTGGAATATGTGTAATAAAAAACTGACTACCATTGGTGTTAGGTCCGCTGTTAGCCATGGATAATTTCCCCGACTTATCGTGTTTTAAGGCGTCGTTAAATTCATCATTAAATCTGTAGCCAGGACCACCTCTGCCAACTCCTAGGGGATCTCCGCCTTGAATCATAAACCCAGGAATAACACGGTGAAAAACTGTATTAGCATATAAAGGAGTATCTTCCACTTTCTCTCCAGATGTAGGGGAAAACCATGCTTGTGTTCCAGTTGCTAGTCCAATAAAATTTTTAACAGTTATTGGTGCTTTCTCTGAATAAAGCTCGCAAGTAATATCACCTAAAGAAGTTTTGAAAATAGCGTATGTTTTAACTGAAGACACATCTGCAGTTGTGTCTGAAAAACCTATAGAAAATAAAAAAGTAAACAGTAAAAGGCAAAAGGTAAATATACGTTTCATGCAAATATTATAGACTAAAAATAGCTTTATGATAATAACAACCTTGAAATTAATTAAACATTCAATATATACTTTAATAAAATATACATTGAAATAGGAGATAATAATGAAAAAACTTGCACTAATCTTAATACTAAACCTTGGACTGCTAAACGCTTATACATTGGTTCTTAACGACAATTCCTTTGTCAAAGGTGAGTTGATTTACATCGGTGAGGACTTTACCTTTATGAAGATTAATGGGGTTCAAACGAATATTGCAAACTCGAAAATAAAGAAAAGATTCTATACACAGGAAGAACTTGCAGTCATCGAGAAAGAAAAACAAATTCCAGCGATTCCAGAAACAAAACCAGTTGCACCTGTAAGGCAAGAACCCAAAAGTCTCATTGATGATGAGCTTTTTAAAGTCAAAACAGTTAATCAAGGTGATGAACAAAAACATATAACTATGCCAAGAACAGGGAAATATAATGTGTATGTTAATTTAGATATTGCCGATAAACTTTATGGAATATCATCATTGCCGGGTTATAGTTTCCAAACAACTGACAAACAAGATGTGGCCTTTGGTTTTGGCGCAGAATATAACGACAATCTAATTGGGTTAACTAAATACACTTTAGGAGCCATGCTTCAATTAGAAAGAACAATTACGTCAGGAAAATATTCTGGTACCAATATCTATGCTAGAGTTGAACACCCTTTTGACCCAAAAAAAACAAATAACTATTTAGGTTTTGAATTAAATTTATTTAATACGTCTATTTCAGGCTTATCTTCTGAGTTTACAAATATATCATTTTCCCCAAAATTAGGGTTTGCAATTTATGAACGTAGTTATTTTGATAAAGGCTTTGTAGAAGTTGGTATAAGAAGAATAGCAGTTGCAATGAAATGGATTGACGCAACTTATGGATATAATTGGAATACTGATTTTACTGCTACTGGGCTTTATTTCCTACTGGGGATGTCATTCTAAAGCTAGAACTCGTTCAAAAAGTTATTTAGCTGTATAATTACAATATGAGTAAAAAAATATTAGTTGGAATAACTGGTGGCATAGCTGCTTATAAAACAATTGAACTGATCAGAACTTTGAGAAAAGCTGGTCATCAAGTAAAGACAATTGTTACGAAACGTGGGTTAGACTTTGTTACTCCGCTGACGTTGAAAACTATTTCTGGCGAAACGGTTTATGTAGATAACGTGGATTATTCGTCACCTGAGATTGAACATATTTCCCTATCTTTATGGTGTGACGCTTTCTTAATAGCACCTGCTAGTGCCAATACTTTAGCCAAAATAGCACAGGGAATTGCCGATAATTTGCTTACTTCCTCAGTACTTTCCTTGCCTGAAGCTACTCCACTCTTAATTTGTCCTGCGATGAATACTAGAATGTGGGAAAAGGCTGTTACAAAAAATAATATGACTAAGATTGAAGACTTTTATAAAAACTCCATAGTCATCCCTCCAAGAGCTAGCGAGCTTGCTTGTGGAGAAACAGGCATCGGGGCGATGGCTCTGAACGAAGAAATAGTAAAGGCAATCAACAAGGTGCTTGGTGCATGAAATCAAGAGTACTTGTAACAGCAGGTAATACTTGGAGCACTATTGATGATGTCCGTGTTATAACAAACATCTTTTCAGGGGAAACTGGACTAAGAATAGCCAAGGAAATCGCAAAACGAGGATTTAAAGTAACGCTTATTCTAGCTGACTGCAGAGTATGTTTGAAAAAATATAAACATAAAAACATCAAAATAATCAGAGCTATTACTTATGACAATTTTTATTCTCAAGTAAAAAAAGAAACTAAAAAAAGAATTTATAAAGTTATCATTCATGCTGCGGCTATCTCTGACTTTCAATTAAAAAAACAAAAAAAAGGCAAGATTAGTTCTGGCAAGAAACTTGTTTTGGAACTTATTCCAACCAAAAAGATTGTCGATAAACTCAAAAAATGGTCACCGAAATCTTTTCTGATTAAATTCAAGCTGGAATCTAACAAAACAAAGAAGCAATTATTTAAAATCGCACTAAAAAGCAAAAAACAATCTCAGGCAGATTTAATTGTTGCGAACACACTCCCCTTTCTGCATGGTCATAATTTCTTTTTAATAAAAAGTAAAAAACAATATCTGCCTTTAAAAAGCAAAAAACAATTAGCTATTACTCTTGCAGATATTTTCGAAGGAGAATTGAAGTGAGAATAATTGGCATCGACCCTGGTTATGCCTTAGTTGGCTATGGAATAATAGACGTAGTTGGGAACACACTAAAGCCTGTTAAATACGGATGCATCAAAACAGAAGCCAAAACAAACTTTTACTCGAGAATGATAAAAATCAACACAGAACTTAAAGAATTATTAAAAGAATTTAATCCTACAGCAATGGGCATTGAGAAGCTTTTTTTTTCTAGAAACACTACAACTGCACTTGATGTAGCACAGGTAAGAGGCGCCATCATTCAGGAAGGGCTGAATTGTGGTTTAGAAATCTATGAATATACCCCAAACGAAGTAAAAATAGCAGTTACTGGCTATGGCAAAGCCGATAAACAACAAATCCAACAAATGGTGAAAAATTTACTTCATTTAACTGAAATACCTAAGCCAGATGATACAGCGGATGCATTAGCTATCGCAATATGTCATAATAACTCATATCGGATAAAAGGATTGGAGCGCATAAATGTATAGTTTTTTAAAAGGCGAATTAGTAGAAATTAACGACACAAATTGTGTTTTGGATGTTAATGGTGTGGGTTTCCTTGTAAATATTACTAAAAAAGAAGCAGCGCAAATCCTGACAATGCAAGGCAAAGAACTAACTCTCTTTGTAGAATTAATTGTTAGAGAAGATAGCCACTCTCTCTATGGTTTTGCGCAGAAAAGCGCTAAAGAACTCTTCAAAATCCTTATCCAATTAAGTGGAATTGGTCCAAAAGTAGCTTTAAATATTTTGTCTGAACTTTCACCAGAAGAACTTAGTCGGGCTATTTTAACTAATGATATTGTTAAGCTAACTTCTATTTCTGGAATTGGCAAAAAAACAGCAGAACGAATGATTATTGATTTAAAAGATAAAATTAAAAACTTCAGCTCTGGAGATATTTCTGTGTCCGAAAATGCCAAGCATCATATCAACCCAGAAATCGAAGAAGAACTTACTTCTGCTCTGACTGCGCTTGGTTATCGTTCTCATGAAATCAAAAGGATTATTCAAAACATTAAAGTTGATAATATAGAAGACTTGAAATTAGAAGAGCTAATTAAACTAGCGCTCAAAGCTTCTTCGTACTAAAGAATACTTTCTAAAATTCGTAGAACATATCTTTCTATCCAGATATAAACTGCTCGATAAAGTTTTTGCTCCGGACCTAAGGGATCCACATAAACAGTGCGACAGTCTACTATATTTCCACCAAGAATATCCATAAATAATTGATCTCCGATACAGACTGTTTTGCTTGGCAAACAAGAGTAATCCTTAAATATCTTCTGATAGACCCAAGGAAAGGGTTTCATTGCCTTATAGACACAGGAAATTTCTAAAAAGTCAGCAACTCGTAATGCTCTAGTTAATCTTCGATTATTAGAAACAAGAATTACTTTCCATTTTTTAGCCTTTAAATCGTCTACTAATTTTTTCATCTTCCATTCAGGAAAAGAATACTTTCTTTCAACAATCGTATTATCAATGTCAATCAGGGCACAATTAAAGCCTTTATTATGCAAAAGCTCAAAGTCTATATCTAGTATTGTAGACTTATGTTCATCAGGCATTAAATAGGCAGATAAAACATCTCTCATGCTCTCAAAAAAATTTATTTTTATCATCTCTGAAAATCATAACATATTTTTTAAATTTATTAGAGTATGAGTGCTAATCATTGCATTTTCTGTAAAAACTGAAATTAACTTAAAGCTCCTTCGATACATTTATATATGAAAAACAAAATTATTGCTTTGAGATACGAAATACCTGAAATCAAGGACTACAAAGGAAATGTTTTTCTTGAGCTATCACTTGTTACACTTCAAGAAGAAGTAAACAATCTACTGATAAAGCATCCAGAAAAAAGAGAACAGATTCTAATTGAAGCAGAAGTAACAAAAACAGAGATAGTCCAAATATACGAAAAGATACAGTTCAAGTTAAGGTCTACAGCTGGACCTATAAAGTCCTTAGAAATTTCAATAAAAGAAAACGAATCCAAACTACAAAGATATCAGGCTGATTTAGAGAACACAACAACACAACTTCAAGACAAAGAAAAGCAACTAATATCTTCCTCTTCTATCACAAGCAATATTAAGCAAATAAAAAAAGCAATCCAAACACTGGTCAACTTAAGAAACTTACTTATTAATTATCCCTCAACTATTCTATTACACTTAAAACAATCCAATGAGTTTAATAAAACAATCGAAATGGCTTTTGAAAAAGCAAAAAATTTTTACAGAAAAAAACCTTCCGAAAAGCTTGAGTTATCTTCTCCAATACTAGAAAGTTTTGCAAGAGAAGCAATTGAGGCGTTATTAGATTCTCAATCTAGCACTCAGGAAACTCTAAGCCTTGATTCCTTGTTAAGTTCAGAAAAAGATGACTTTATTATAATGATTATCTTATACCTAGAAAGGCTTTCGTTTGTTGAAATAAGTAATGAGGACTTAACGAAAACCTTAATGGAAGTTGGCTTTACAAAAAAAGAAACAGAAGAAAATCTGACAGAAATATTCAAAAAAGACACTATCCATAATTGTAAAACACATGCACTAATGAAACCATTTGCTGAATGGGAAGAATCAACGCAAATGCTTTCTACTATTATCTATAATCAATGTATCACTAAGGATCTCGTAAAAAATGAAATAAACTTAATAATTGAAAAAGCCCAATTGACAAAGCCAGACATAGAGAAATTAATAACTATTCTCAACGACTCCTTTCAGTTAGAGTTACCACTGATTCTTAGACTTAAAATCTATTCAACTATTGCTGCCTTAGTTAATAAGCTTAAAAAAGAATTAAAAGAAGAAATAAAGCAAAAGAATAAATTAGCTGAAGTTAATGCAATGTTCGCATCTAAAAAAATCATTGATCCTGAAATAGAAGAAAAATTAGCGATAGCAAACAAAGCAGAACCTTACACAACGGATATCATAAAAAACTTTTATAAAATATTAATACCTGTTTTAGAACAATATGGGAAAATTGTATTAAAGCAAGCAACAGAAAGATATAACCAAGCATTACCACAATCACTTATAAAAATAAAAGAGCTTATTGACGTTTATAACAATAAATTAGACGAAACAAATAAAACTCAGCAAGACATTAAAGAAGTTGAAAAAGCGTTACAAGAACTAAAAAGCCAATTCTTTTCACTAAATACATTAGTAAAATCTATGCAGACAACCATTAATCAAGAGAAAACCAATTTAGAACGAATAGATAAAGAACTAATGCGAATAAACAGCAGTTTATTTGATTCACAACTAGACCAGGCTGAAAGATTAATTAAAAGATTGTCGCTAAAAATAAACCATCCGTCAGAGATAGAAGAAGAAAGTATTGAAGAACTAGACCTGCACTCACAAAGAGAAAATGGCTATCTAAACATTGGCGGAGTTGATGATTGGGAAAAAATCGAAGAAGGCACAGCATATTTTGCCAGCAATAAGCAAGGCATTAAGATTAATTTTATGTTTGCCAAAAAAATCCTAAAAGATGTTCACGAAAACCTTACAGAAAAATTTCTTAAAGCAATGAAGAATGGACTAGTAGGGCCAAAAGATACTGATGGCATGAAATATATGAAAGAAAAAAAAGGCGAGGGTAAAGAATACGAAATAAAAGTTATGAAAGCCGACCGGAGAATTTACGGACACTTAGAAAAAATTGAAAACCAAGAAGTAGTAGTGTTTGATTCTTACGGAACACATTAATCTTACAGATAAGAAATCGGGTCTATGTCTACATAGACTCTTGAGGCAATTTGCTTGTTAAAGTAAATTTCATACAACTTTTTCTTCAGCACAGCAGAATCATATTCATTAGGATATTTAATCATTATATTCCAGCGAAATCTGTCCCTTAATTTATAGATCATGGCAGGAAACGGGTCAGTAGTCTCAATTTCTTTACTTAATTCTTGCAGTTTATCGAAAATTAAAAGAATATCCTCTTCTGCTTTCTGTTCAGAAGTATTTTCCACATATAGCCGAATTATCCTGTAATAAGGTGGCAAATGGAAGCTTTCTCGTTGTTCTAATTCTTTGCGATAGAAATCAAAATAATTCTGTGAAACTGCGTTCTTGATGGCATAATGTTCAGGATGAAAAGTTTGGATATACACTTGTCCCTGTTTTTGCTCTCTTCCTGCCCTACCAATAACTTGTACAAGAAGATCAAAAGTTCGTTCATTGGAATAAATATCAGGAATAAATAAGCTGGTATCTGCGTCGATTACAGCTACCATTGTGACATTAGGAAAATGGTGACCTTTGGCGATCATTTGAGTGCCCACAAGAATATCTATCTCTTGTTCCCTAACTGCTCTCAGTGTTTCCTCAAGATATCCACTGTCAGAGCTAATATCACTATCCAACCTTCTAATCTTCGCATATCCAAAGGTGTTTTTAAGTTCTTTCTCAAGTGTCTGAATGCCTTTCCCTATCTTTTTAATATTAGCTGAGCCACACTTCTGACAAGAAGTTACCATCTCCTCAGTATGACCACAATAATGACATTTCATTTTTTTATTCTGATGAAGAGTCAAACTAATACTACAACTAGGACAGAGAACAATTTCACCACAATCCTCGCAACGAATAAACTTAGAAACACCCCGTTGGTTATACAGAACGAGCACTTGTTCTTTGTTTTGTAAGGTAGCATGGATCGCAGCTTGCAGTTCCTTGGACAACATAGTTACTTTCTTACCAAGACTATCCTTTAGATCGATAACTTTAATTATAGGCATTTTAACTTGGTTATACCTTGAATTTAGATTATGAACCGTGTAACTCTCTTTTGCTTGAAACATTGTATTAACTGAAGGTGTAGCAGAACCTAAGATTAGTTTTGCTTTATGCAATAACGCTCGTTTAAAGGCAATGGCTTTTGCATTATAACGTGGAGTCTGTTCTTGTTTATACGATTGGTCCTGCTCCTCATCTATGATGATACAACCAAGATTTTTGACAGGAGCGAAGACAGCTGACCTGGTACCAACAACAATTGCCGGCGAAGTATGGAAAATCTTGGTCCAAGTTTCTCGTCTTTCCTTAATGGTTAAACCAGAATGAAGCAAGAAAACATTAGATTCTGTGCTTTCCTTAATTTCCTTATACAGCTGATAAGATAATCCGATTTCTGGAATTAACAAAATACAACTCAGCCCTTGGCTTGTATAGTGATTGAGCAAGTGTGCGTATATCTGTGTTTTGCCACTACCAGTAACCCCGTGGATTAAATGATAAAACTTTTTGGAGCTGATTATTTCATTAAATATCTTTTTCTGAGTGACATTCAGCACAGTGCTTTTGTTGATTGTTTTCCCTAAATCGTCTGGTAAATCAAAAAATTTACCCATTTTTTTGGTGCGTCCTAACCCAAGGGGAAGAACAGAAGGAAGAATTTTATACAAAGGAAGGACATAATAAGAAGCCATCCATTCCATAAGCTCCAAAGTTTTTTCATCAAAAAAAGAACCTTCAGCTTTTATGTCACTTATTTCTTTTATTTGATAATCGCAATTAGAGGCAAGTTTGTCTTTAATCTTAACAACATAGCCAACCCTTAAAGAATTCCTCAAAGGGACGTCTACTGCTTGACCAATCCTAAGCTTATTTCTAAGCCCTTCTGGTATTAGATAAGTGAGAGTTTTAATAATCTTTTGTTGAGGGAAAATTACCTCAGCAAACATCTCGTTTATTGTTTTTCTTCTGTAACTACTTCTTCTATAGGCTCAGCATCAACATCATCAACTAAAAGTTCATCAGGATCTATTTCAACTTCTTCTTCTGTTGCCTCAACTTCTTCTACTTCTTCCCACAAAGAAATTGGTTTATCTTCTGGATCAACAGTTTTTACTTCACCTTCTTCGATGTCGAGCAATTCTTCAAGTCCATCGTTAAGTTCTTCTTTTTCTTCAATTTTTTGTTTTTTGATTGTGGAATAAAGAAGTGCTAACGTATCTTCTTCCTCTTTTATTGTAGGAGCTTCCGTTTTGTTAACCTCTATAGTAATAACTCCCTCATTAATTTCTCTTATTGCTTCAAGAATTTCATTTTTATTCCGTTCTTCTTTAGGAAAGTAGTATATTCCCTCATCTAACATCTCTTTCGCTCTCCTAGAAACAGCGTATGACATTAAAAATTTATCGTATTTAGGCTTCATCTTGTAAAACTCCTTTGTGCTTAAGTATCTCTTCTATCTTCAAAAACGCAGAACTTATTGTATCATTTACTACAACATAGTCAAAATGTTTCTTTTGTGAAAATTCTTTTTTTGCTGTTTGCATTCTAAGTTGGATGCTTTCTTCTGTTTCCGAACCTCTAAACTTGAGCCTATTGATTAAATCATCTGTAGATGGGGCGTCCAAAAAAACGCTAATATAATTACTCCCTACATCCTTGATTCTTTGCATTAGACGCAAAGCACCTTTAACATCTACCTCAAACAATAGATTTGTGTGTTCAATAGTTTCTATGTTTATTGCATGCGTGCCATAATAATTATCATGAACTTTTTCCCATTCGATAAAGTTTCCTGCATCAACTAGCTCAAAAAATTTATCTTTTGTAACAAAGAAATAATCAATCCCTTCTTTTTCTCCCTCCCGAAACTTTCGTGTTGTATGCGAAACACTAACAGGAATTTGGTGTTTTTCCTTGATCATTCTGATGATAGTACCTTTTCCTACACCAGAAGGACCTGAGATGATTATGGCATAATGTTTTTTCATTGCCCTCATATTATACTCATAAAACAATAAACTAGTGAACCACTGAACCATTGAACTATTTAACTAATGAACTAATACATATTGACAGAGGTTTTAAAAGAATTGATAATTAAAACTATCTTAGCTGTTGTTAAGAATTTAGTATAAAAAGAGGAGTTTTTAATGGGTTTAATGAATTTTCTATTTAAAAGGATATCGCATGACATGGGGATCGACCTTGGTACGGCTAATACATTAGTATACGTTAAAGGTGAAGGAATTGTAGTTAGAGAACCTTCAGTAGTTGCAATTGATTCCAAGACAGGTGAAACGTTAGCAGTTGGGAATGAAGCCAAACAAATGGTGGGAAGAACTTCGGGCAACATAGTGGCAGTTCGTCCATTAGAAGATGGTGTTATCTCTAACTTTGAAGTAACAGAAACAATGCTTAGATATTTCATTGAAAAAGTTCACAACAGAAGACGATTTATAAAACCAAGAATTATAGTTGGTGTTCCTTCTGGTATTACTGGTGTTGAAAAAAGAGCAGTCTTAGATGCAATTATGCACGCAGGTGCTAGAGAAGCCTATCTAATAGAAGAGCCAATGGCTTCTGCTATCGGAGCTGGGCTTCCTGTTTCCGAACCAACTGGAAGCATGATTGTTGATATAGGCGGAGGCACAACAGAAGTTGCTGTTACGTCCTTAGGTGGTATTGTTGTGGCGAAATCAGTAAGAGTAGCTGGCAATGAAATGGATCAAGCTATTATTGATCATTGCAGAGATAATTATAGAATTCTAATTGGTGAAAGAACTGCGGAAGAAATTAAATTTAAAATTGGTAGTGCAGCTCCAACAGATGGCTTTGAAGAAGAGTCCATAGAAGTAATTGGAAGAGACCTTGTCAATGGACTTCCAAAAAACTTTACCTTAACAACAGTAGAAATAAGAGAAGCTCTCAGTGAAACAGTTAATACTATTCTTAATGCAATAAGAAGTATTTTAGAACAAACTCCTCCAGAACTATCTTCAGATATTATGGAAAAAGGCGTTACCCTTGCTGGTGGCGGTGCTTTACTAAGAGGATTAGATAAGTTTATTGAAAGAGAAATTTACATTAAAGTTAATGTAGCAGATGACCCTATTTCTTGCGTTGC
>Ga0265294_10006516_pt1 | contig 14012 bp, 10 predicted proteins | sample MunlanPumphouse3_FD_192504 | JGI IMG/M metagenome (GOLD analysis project Ga0265294, IMG submission 192504) | Groundwater microbial communities from a municipal landfill in Southern Ontario, Canada - Pumphouse #3 | ecosystem: Environmental > Aquatic > Deep subsurface > Groundwater | place... | reverse complement strand
CGTGAGCAGTCGGCAGCTCGTTCCACCTCACGAGTAATGCCCTTCACCAATGTAATCAATCTGGCATCGGGATTTTCGCGTGGATCTGCACTGAAGAGGCCCTGTACATCGGTCAGGATCAGCAGCAGTTGCGCCTCACCTACATTGGTGACCAACGCGGAAAGGTTATCGTTGTCGCCAAATTTTATTTCGTCAACCACAACGGTATCGTTTTCGTTGATTATCGGGATAATTCCGAAGCCCAACAGTGTATTCAGGGTAGCACGGGCATTCAGAAAGCGTTGGCGGCTTCCCAGGTCCTCGCTGGTCAACAACACCTGGGCTGCCTTGAGCCCATGTGGCGCCAGCCCCCTTTCATAGGCCTGCATAAGGCGTGTCTGGCCAATGGCTGCGGCGGCCTGTTTTTGAGGGATTGTCGCCGGTTTTTCCGTCATTCCCAATTCACTGCGCCCGGCAGCAACGGCGCCGGACGAGACCACCAGCGCCTGCAACCCCTTACCCCGCAAGATGGCAATGTCGTCACAGATCTGCTGGAAGGCCTCAAAATCAAGAGCGCCATTGGCATCGGTCAGTACCTGACTGCCGATCTTGATCACCACGCGCTTTACATTTTTCAGTAATTCACTGCGTGTCACCACTGCTCCTCAACCTTCCCCCATAACCGACGGGCAATCTCATCCAAAAGTTCTCCGATTCCTTCTCCGGTAGCCGACGAGATGGGGAACACCTTGACGCCACGTCCCTCGAACCAGGCCGTAATCTCGGCCAGCTTATCCCGCGTTTGGGGCAGGTCGATCTTGGTGATCACCACCGCCTGTTCCTTATCGGCAAGTTCGGCGCTGAACAGCGCCAACTCGTGGTTAACCGCTTCGTATTCAGCAAGCGGGTCACGTTCAGGCATCCAGGAAATATCCACCAGGTGTAGCAGGATGCCGGATCGCTCCAGGTGTTTCAGAAAGCGATGGCCCAAACCGGCGCCTTCGTGGGCGCCCGCGATGATGCCGGGAATATCCGCCATCACAAAGGAACGATAATTCTTATACGGCACCACACCCAGCGAAGGGACGATGGTCGTAAAAGGGTAATCGGCAATTTTGGGGCGCGCCGCGGAGATCTTGCTGATCAGCGACGACTTGCCGACGTTGGGCAGACCCAGCAGCCCCACGTCGGCCATCAGCTTCAATTCCAACCGCAACTTGCGCTCTTCGCCCTCCTCACCCGGCTGGGCAAAGCGAGGGGTCTTGTTGGTTGCGCTGGCAAAACGGGCGTTACCCTGACCTCCCCTGCCCCCCTTCAGCAGGATGATCCGCAGGTCGTTTTCTTTCATATCGGCCAGCACTTCACCAGTTTCAGCATCCGTGACAACCGTCCCCACCGGAACCTTGATGACCAGATCCTCGCCACTGGCGCCGTGGCGGTTCTTACCCTGGCCATTACCTCCCTTCTCGGCCTTCTGATGCGGCCTGTGGCGCAATTCCAACAGGGTTGACATGCCAGAGGCAGCCTGGAAGATCACGTCACCCCCCTTGCCGCCATCTCCGCCGTTGGGGCCGCCGAATTCAATGAACTTCTCGCGGCGAAAGGCAACACAACCGGCGCCGCCATGGCCGGAGGAGGTAAACAGGGTTACTTCATCGATAAACTTCAAGTTGATACCTCATGATATTTTCAGAAAAACAGCTATCAATTATACGTCAATTTATTTCTTGTCCAACCACTCCTGGATCGTCACCATCCGGCCTGTCCAGGCATCCGTCAGCCGCTCCTTCAAAAAAGCTGTAAACAGGCTGTCAAACAGCTGAACACCCTGCTCCAGCAGAAACATCCGCTCGTAAAAGGCAGCCTCTCGCTCGCTCATCTCATCCACCGTGGCATCCCGTTCGATGCGCACCTGCGGACATTTGAACGAGGCAAAACCGAACGTTTCCCCCTTCAGGGTCAATTTCCAGATATTTTCGTCCTTTTCCATGCAGATGGTGGCGCTGGTGATCTTCTTGCCACCCTTGAGCGCCGAGATTGCCTCCAGATAGCTGTCCTGGGAACCGGAGACTGATACCTTCTGAATGCCACCCTCTTCGCCGCCGCCCCGGAGCTGGATGCAATCATCGATCCAGGCGGAGAAGCGCTCACCAATGCTGAAATGGCCAGGGCGGCAGAGACCGAACACACCTTCTCCATTCATACCGCGCTGTAGCAACCATAGCATGAAGTCCCAGCCCAGCCACTGGTTGTCGCGAATCAGAGCAGCCGCTGCATCGGAATTGGCCTGATTGGCCTTCTCAAGGCTCTCAAGCAATGAACCATCCAGCAGCATCCGTGCGCGGGCAAAGGGATGAATGGCCACAAGACTCAACCCCTCGAAGGTCTTGCGGAAGATTTCCTCAAAACGCTCCACCACCTTGCTGCCAAGACTGAACAGGGTCAGGACACCACTTTTCTGGTCCCAGACGATATCTACGGTTGAAGGAACCGGCAGGCATTTTGCCATCAAACGCAGTTGTATCAGTTCCTTGATCTCTGTCCGTTTGTTCTTGGGGGTTCGGCGCAGGTTGGGATGCTGGGCCAGGAAAGCGCCCTCCTCACGATCCGTGTGAGATTTGAGCACAGCCGCCGGTATTTTGCGCTGATCGCGGCGCAGGGAAAAAACCAGATAGTTGTCGCGCCAGAAATCCGAAGGCGCCTCGAAACCGGCGTCATCGGAACGATCAACCTGAGTCCACCCCTCTGAGGCCTCCTCAACGGAGTTCTCAATGGACTGGAAACCCCGGCTGGCAAGTTTCTCGGAAAACCAGGAAAACTGATCGCTCTTAGGCAGTTCGCCGGTTACGGTGAATTGGGTAATACTGACTGTGTTGGCATAAACTCCCATAAATTTAGCACTTCCTTTCGATTATTCCTTGACAGTCCCTTACTCGGCCTTTATGGCCACATAGTGTACACTGCCGTCAGGACGTTTCAACAACAACCGCACGACATCGCCCTTTTTCAGTTTGCCAACAATGGAAGAGAAAACATTGAGGGTTTCCGGGTGCTGTCCGTTGATCTCTATGATCATACTTCCTGGCTTGACATCGGCCTCTTCGGCCGAAGACCCCGCTGTAACGCCGGTGACAACCAAACCCTTGGTGTCGCGGATGCCGAGACGTTCCGCGGTATCTTTCCTGAGTTCTTCAACAGTAATACCGAGCTTCTCATTTTCGTTGCTGTTTGCTGGAGTTGATTCGGAATCACCATCCTTGAGTTTAGCGACAACTATGTAAACATCCTGTTTTTTCCCTTCACGGAAGATAACGAGTTTCACTTTCTTGTCAATCAAAGTATTGGCCACTAATCGCGGCAGATCATTCCCTTCGTTAATCGGCTTGCCGTCATATTCAAGAATGACATCGCCGCTCTTGAGGCCGGCCTTTTCAGCCGGGGTGTCCTTTTCTACGCTGGCGATCAAGGCGCCGTTATTGTTATCGAGACCGAACGATTTGGCCAGGTCAGCGGTCAGCGGTTGAAAACGCACGCCAAGATAGCCCCGTGTCACCTTGCCAGAGTCGCGTAGCTGGGTGATAACCGTCTTGGCTATACTGATTGGGATGGCGAAGCCGATACCGCCAGCGCCACCCGCAATGATAGCTGTGTTGATGCCAATCACCTTGCCCTGAGCACTGAAGAGCGGGCCACCCGAATTACCGGGGTTGATGGAGGCGTCGGTCTGGATATAATCATCATAGGGACCGCTGCCGATAACTCGCCCCTTGGCGCTGACAATGCCTGCCGTAACGGTGTGCGAAAGACCGAATGGGTTGCCGATGGCCATGACCCATTCGCCGACCTCAATTGCATCGCTGTCACCCATTTCGGCAAAGGGAAGCTTTTCCTTGTTGCTGATCTTGATCAGAGCCAGATCGACTTTTTCGTCCAATCCCTTGATTTCACCTTTCAGTTCGCGGCCATCGGAGAGCTTGACCATAACTTCATCAGCGCCGTTAACAACATGGTTATTGGTCAAAATATAACCGTCTGCGCTGACGATGAAGCCTGTTCCCAGGCTTTGTTCGCGATGTGGACGCTGTTGCGGCATTTCATCGAAGAAACGGTTGAAAAAATCATCAAAGAAATTATTACCAAAGGGGTTCTGTTGCTGAGGCCGCCGGATTCGCTGCTTTGGCTTGATGTTCCTGGCAGACCGTATGTTGACTACAGTGGGATTGAGTCTTTTGGCCAATTCAACAAAATCGGGACTAATAGGTTTGGCAACCGATAGGCCTGGCATTATCAATGCACATACAATCCCCATGACCAGAAAACGAACTGATGAAATAATTGGTTTCGACATAATCCGACCTCCTTGATTTTTCTGAAGATTGATTGAACTGACAGGGGCGGGATCGCATAAGTCACGACACCGCCCCTGATCGTTTCCAGAGCATAAGATAATCAATCGCCTAAAAAAAATCAACCCTTCGCTACGCCTCCCGGAGGATGTATCCCTGTCCGCGCACCGTATGTATCAGCTTGGTGGGATGTTCTTTGTCCACCTTTCTGCGCAGGTAATTGATATACACGTCGATAATATTGGTGAAACTATCAAAGGCATAGTCCCAAACATGCTCCGCGATCATGGCGCGCGATAGCACCTTATTGGGGTTACGCATCATGTACTCAAGCAGTCCATACTCCTTGGAGGTCAGATCGATTTCCTTGTCACCGCGCCAGATCTTGTGGGTTACAGGATCGAGCCGCAGGTCGGCAAAACTGATCTCGGCGCCACGATCCTGCTCGCCCCTGCGCAGCAGCGCCCTGACACGCGCCAGCAACTCGGCAAAAGCAAATGGCTTGGTGAGATAGTCATCCGAACCGGCCTCCAGGCCGGAGACGATATCTTCAGTGGTATCGCGGGCAGTAAGCATGAGCACCGGGGTTCGCTTGCCGGCTGCCCGCAGTTCCCTGACAACCATCAGCCCGTCCATCTTGGGGAGCATTAGATCAAGGACAACCAGGCTAAAATCATTTTCCAGCGCCTGCTTGAAACCGTCAGCGCCATCATAGGTCACGGTAACTTCATAATTATCCTCTTCCAGGCCACGTTTGATAAAACCGGCAACCTTCTTCTCGTCTTCAACAACCAGGATTTTCATCTTTTCTTCTCCTTTGCATAGTATTTTGATATAAGCCTAAGCCGGTCGCTAGCTGATGTTGGCACTAATACGTCGCATGATCTCCGAGGAGGCCTCCTCCACCGATTTATTGGTTATGTCAATTACCATCCATTCGGGATGCAGCCGGTACAGCTGCCGGGAATACTCAATTTCGTCTTCCACCTGCTGATAATCGGCGTAGCTTCCTTTCGGACTCTGCCGCATGTTAATCAGCCGCGAGGTGCGAATCTCCACCAGCCTCCTGGTATCAATAGTCAGTCCCACGATTTTGCCCTGGTCGATCTGGAACAGCTCCTCGGGCGGGTCAATTCCCTTGATCAGCGGGACATTGGCCACCTTGTATCCCTTGTGGGCCAAATACATTGAGAGCGGTGTCTTGGATGAGCGTGACACACCCACCAGCACCAGGTCAGCCTTGTTAAGGTAGCGGGTTTCCTGGCCATCATCATGCTTGACTGTAAAGTTAACCGCCTCTATCCGCTTGTAGTAATCGGTATCAATGCGTTGCAGTAGTCCGGGTTTTTCTCGTGATGGCGCGCCCAAATATCGAGAAAGACTGTATATCAGGGAGCTTAGCAGATCCACTGCAATAAGGGCATACTCTTCGGCAACCCGTTCAACAACCTCGGAAAGATGAGGGTCAACAAGCGTATAGACGATCATCCCAGGGTCATGAACAGCCACTTTCATAGCCTGGTGCACATCGGCCTGAGTTCGTATCTGGAATAACCGCTGTACCCGGACATCTTCATCATAAAATTGGGAGAGGGCCGCCCGGATAACTCGTTCGGCAGTTTCACCCGTCGAGTCGGAGAGCACATAAATTGTTTTCATGATAAAAAGACCATCTTTCATGGGTTCATTAAATTGTGACTCATATATTCTAATTAAAATTAGACAACAGCATTTCTGTTTTGTCAAGTATTTTTGTTGCCAACATTTAACTATTCTGCTAACGTCTTGAACTTCTGAGCAAATAATATTAGCAGGCGATAATTAATGAGCGATTCCTGGCTGGAGATAGCCTGTGATGTCCCTGAAGACATCACCGACATTGTTGCAGAATACCTTGCGGAACTCTCCGGCATCGGCGTCTGCGTAGAAAATCTGAATGTGGACGCTTTCTCTCCCGGCGAGATCATCCATTCACCGGTCATGACTGTCAGGGCCTATTTCCGTGACACTGACGACATCGACACCCTGGAAGCAGAAATCGGTATCTTTCTGAACAATCTGGCGGACCGGCATCCCGGGTTTGTATTTTCAAAACCGGTCATCTCGACGGTTTGCAGCGAAGACTGGAGCAATAGCTGGAAGGCCAATTTCAAGTCACTGCGAGTCGGGCGACGTCTGCTGATCGTGCCGTCATGGGAAAAGGCAAACCCTTCTTGCCCGGATGATATCGTTCTGCATCTGGACCCCGGCATGGCCTTTGGCACCGGTGGACACGAAACTACTCGTCTTTGCCTGGAGTTACTGGAACGCATCATGGATGAGATGCCAACGCTCATTTCACCTTCAGTTCTGGATCTGGGCGCCGGTTCCGGCATCCTGGCCATGGCAGCGGTTCAACTGGGCGCCGGTCGCGTCCTTGCTGTGGATATCGACCCCCAGGCTGTAGAAGTCGCACGGGAGAATTTGGCCGCCAATGGCCTGTCAGACCAGGTTGAGCTCAGCGTCACCCCACTGGAATCACTAACCGCAAGTTTCGATGTCATACTGGCCAATATCCTGGCAGAAGAACTGGTCCGGCTGGCGCCGCACCTGACCGAACGCCTGGCATCCGGCGGGATGCTGGTACTGTCCGGCATTCTTGCCGAAAAAGAGTCCCTGGTACGTACCGGTTTTGCGCCTTACCCGCTGAACTACCTGGAAACGCGCCACGAAGGAGAATGGATTGCACTTCTCTACCGGAAAGAGACCGGTTCATGAGCAGCCGACGCTTCATGATCAACTCACGCTGCATCCGTGACGGCTATGCATCCTTCGACGGCGACCTCTTTAACCATATTGTAAGGGTACTGCGGCTGAGCACCGGCGATGTAGTAACCTTGGTCGATGAGAGGGGGAGTGAACACCAGGGGGTAATAAACCAGGTAGCCAGGGAATGGGTGGCCATAAAGATCGACGTATCCTTGAAAGTACCCGATATAGATCCCGAAAAAACGCGAATCACCATTTGCCAGGCCATCCCCAAGGGAGATAAGATCGATCTGATCCTGCAAAAAGGCACAGAACTGGGCGCGCACGACTTCCAGCTCTTTGGCGGGCGTCGATCTGTTGCCCGAGTGCGAGAAAATCAACTTGCAGGCAAACTGGAGCGCTGGAACCGGATTACCTCAGAGGCGGCGCGTCAGTGCGGCAGATGCGCCATCCCCCCTGTATCCTGGTTTCCAACAGCAGTCGAGGCGGTCGACTCCTCCGAACATGACCTGCGCCTGCTCCTCTGGGAAGGTGAACAGAATCGAAACCTCAAAAGCACCTTGTCTGAAACAGGTCGCCCCGCATCTGTTATTGTAGCCATCGGGCCCGAGGGAGGATTCGATCCTTTGGAGGTCCGGCACTTTTCCCGGCACGGATTTCAGCCAATTTCACTCGGCGCCAGAATCCTGAGGACAGAGACCGTATCTATTGCAATTACCGCAATTTTGCAGTATATGTGGGACGATATGTAACAAGCTGAAAAGGAGCCGCAGATGAAATGCCCCAAGTGCGGATACAACAGTTTTGAATTTCATCACACATGTAAAAAGTGCTCCTGTGATCTGACCAGTTATAAAGTCACCTACGGACTCAAGGAAATTGTGCTTACACAGGAAGCTCGTTCTTCCATGGCCGTGGCCTTAAAGGCTGAAACTGCCGTAGGCAACAAGGCGCCAGAAACAGTAGCCGAGGCGGCTACCGACATGTTCTCCTTTGACCTGCCGGATGAGAATACATCGGTCGCAGCGGCAACCGCCAGCGACAACCTCTTCGACTTCGGCGAGGAGCCTGTTGCAACTGAACTACAGGGTTTTGGTGAGTTTTCCTTTGATGCCGAGCAAAAGTCGGCCCAGGCCAAAGCCGAGGAAGAGGCCTTTGCCGACCTCCTGGAATCCTCATCCCAAAATGCTGATACTGCTGTTGCGCCTGCTCCGAGCCCAGGCGAATTTGACCTGAACAATTTTTCCTGGGACGACACCCCCGCAACACCGGCTGCAACAGAGTCCAAGCCAGAGGATGACTTCAATAGCCTCTTTGGTGAACTGGACAATACTACCATGAAGTAACCGTAACTACCTCGATATGTGCCTCAAAAAAGAGCGGGATTCCCCGCTCTTTTTATTAGGGTTCGGAGAACAGCAGTGCCCCAACGCATCAGAATCCTGCCTGAAATCATTACCAACAAGATCGCAGCCGGAGAGGTGGTAGAACGTCCTGCCTCGGTCATCAAAGAACTGATCGAAAACTCGCTGGACGCCGATGCGGACGACATAACCGTGGAGATCACGGCAGGCGGGCGACGACTGATAAAGATTGCCGACAACGGCCATGGCATGTCCCGCGAAGATGCCCTGCTTTCCCTGGAACGTCATGCCACCAGCAAGATCAGGACCGACAGCGACCTGGACGGCATCCTCACCCTTGGGTTCCGCGGCGAGGCGCTCCCCTCCATCGCCTCGGTCTCCCGCTTCAGGCTTGCAACCCGCGAAGCTGCCAGCCTGGAAGGCACAGAGATTATTGTGGAGGGTGGCCGGGTAAAGGATGTCAGGGCCTGCGGCATGGCCCCCGGCACAGTCATCACTGTGGAACAGATCTTCTTCAACACCCCGGCCCGCCTCAAATTCCTGCGCAGCGCCGAGACCGAGACCGGACACGTAGGTGATACGGTGACCCGCATGGCCATCTCCCGTCCGGATGTGGCTTTTACATGCATCAGTGACGGTCGTGAGCTGTTGCGTGTACAGCGTGGCGACCTGCTACGGCGCGTATCCCAGGCACTGGGCAAGGATGCCGCCCTTGATCTCCACACCGTGGACAGCTCAAACAACGGAATCACCGTAACCGGCTTCATCTCCGCCCCAACAACTGTCCGCTCCACGACATCGGCCATGTTCACCTATATCAATGGCCGCTTTGTGCGGGACCGGGTCGTCCAGCACGCCATCATGCAGGCATACCGTGGGGTGATCGATCGCGGTCGCTATCCCATCGTGGCGCTTTTTGTGGCGCTTCCTCCCGGTGAGGTGGATGTCAATGTCCATCCCACCAAGCACGAGGTGCGCTTCCGCCGGCAGCCTGTCGTACACGATGCGCTTCAGAACGCACTGGAGGAGGTGCTGCGCAGTTCTCCCTGGCTGACGCGCCATCAGGAACAGTCCGCGCAAGGCGCCCAGGCGACAAGTCAGGCCTACCGGGAACGTATCGCGGCAGCGGCACAGGCATCACTCAACCTTACCCGGCGCGAGACACCCTTCCATACATCAACAAATACCTGTGACAAACGCTCGACAAACCCCGTTGCCGCTTCACCCTCCAATGTCGATACAACAACAGTCTCGGAACCATCCACACCGTTCCAGCCGGAAGCGGCAACCCGCGAATCACAGGGCTATTTCTCTTCGCTGGCGATCATAGGTCAGTTTCATGCCGAATACATCCTCTGCCAGTCAGGGAATGAACTGGTCATCATCGACCAGCACGCTGCCAGCGAGCGGGTTGCCTACCAGCGCCTGCGGCAACAGTGCGAATCCAGTGGCGTTGAGTCGCAGCGGCTGCTTTTCCCCGAGACACTGGAGCTTTCCTTTGCCGAGACCGTTGTTGCGCAACGTTTTCAGGCAGACCTTGCCAAAATCGGCTTTGAGCTGGAGCCATTCGGCGGCAACACCATCATTATCGCTGCCGTACCACGCATGGCAGCCGACACAAACGGCACGATCCTGGTGCGGGACATCCTGGCCGAATTGGCCACCCTGGGGATCAGTGTCGCCTTTCGCGAAAAACTGGACGCACTGTTGGCCCGCATCGCCTGCCACTCTGTTATGCGCGGCGTACACCCACTGGACAACCGGCAGATTGCCGAACTTCTGCGCAGCATGGACGAAACCTCCTTCGTTGCCAGCTGTCCCCACGGCAGGCCGGTCTCGCATGTCATTACACTGACGGAGCTGGAAAAGATATTCAAGCGGACGTAAACGTTAAAGGGATACAAGGAACTGGTTCATATGAAAATCCTGCATACATCAGACTGGCACATAGGCCGGGCACTGTATGGCCGTAAACGCTACGAGGAGTTTGAGCGCTTTCTCGACTGGCTGATCAACTGCATCGAGTCCGAGGGGATCGAGGCACTGCTGATTGCCGGTGATGTATTTGACAACGGCACGCCCAGCAACCGGGCGCTGGAGCTCTATTACCGCTTTCTGTGCCGCTGCGCGGGTGCGGGGTGTCGGCACGTGGTGGTCACGGCGGGCAACCACGATTCTCCCTCTCTGTTGAATGCCCCTCGCGAGGTGCTGCGGTTCCTTAATGTCCACGTGGTCGGCTGCATGGCCGAGGCAGATGATGAACTGGTGGCGCTGAACGATACCAATGGTAAGCCTGAACTGATTGTCTGCGCTGTTCCCTATCTGCGCGACCGCGATATCCGCCGGGCCGAGGCTGGTGAAACCTTTGAGGACAAGGGGCGCAAGCTGGTGGAGGGTATCCGCGACCACTACCGGCAGGTGGGCGATGCAGCTCTTGCCAAGCGGGCAGAAATGGGGGGAAATCTCCCCATTGTTGCCATGGGGCATCTTTTCACAAGCGGCGGCCAGACTGTGGAAGGCGATGGGGTACGGGAGCTGTATGTGGGAACCCTTGGGCAAGTCCGTGCAGATGTCTTTCCCGATTGTTTCGATTACCTGGCCCTTGGGCATCTGCATCTGGCGCAGCGGGTAAACGGGTCGGATCTCCGTCGCTATTCAGGGGCGCCCATCCCGCTGAGCTTTGGCGAGGCTGTGCAACGCAAGATTGTTATAGCGCTGAATGTAGTTGCCAACAGCGTTACGTCACGGGAAATACCCGTGCCTTGCTTTCAACCTCTGGCAACGGTGCGCGGCGACTGGAAGGATTTAACCGAGCGTATGACAGCCTTGAAAAAGGAACTCTCTTCGGTTTGGCTGGAGGTGATCTACGAAGGGGACGAGGTCATAGGTGATCTGCAGGAACGGTTACGCGAACTGGTAGACGGAACCGCACTGGAAATCCTGCGGGCAAAGAACATGCGCCTGGTGGAGCGAACCTTGAGCCGGATGGCAACGGAAGAGACCCTGGACGATCTCACCGTTGACGATGTTTTTGCCCGTTGCCTCGCTGCCCATGAAGTGCCGCTGGAAGAGCAGGGTGAACTGGTCGCCACCTTTCGTGAGACTGTTGCGGCACTGCATGAAGACGCCAGCCTGGGGGAACCATGAAAGTCCTCCGCCTCTCTTTCAAGAATCTGAACTCCCTGGCCGGTGTGTGGGAGATCGATTTCAAACACCCCGACTATGTCTCCAGCGGTATCTTTGCCATTACCGGGCCGACCGGCGCGGGGAAGACCACCATCCTCGACGCCATCTGCCTGGCACTTTACGGCCAGACCCCCCGACTCAACAGGATTACCCAGGGCGAAAACGAAATCATGTCGCGACAGACCGGCGAATGCTTTGCCGAGGTTGAATTCGAGACCGCCAAGGGGCGCTTTCGCTGCCACTGGAGTCAACACCGCTCGCGCAAACAGCCTGACGGTCAATTGCAGTCGCCCAGGCATGAGATCGCCGAGGCTGAAACCGGGATGATCCTCGAATCAAAGCTGAGAGCCGTGGTTGAAAAGGTTGAGGAAGTCACCGGCATGGACTTTGATCGCTTCACCCGTTCGATGCTGCTGGCGCAGGGGGGCTTCGCCGCCTTTTTGCAGGCCCGCCCCGACGAGCGCGCCCCGATTCTGGAGCAGATCACCGGTACCGCGATTTATAGCCGGATTTCCATCAAGGTTCATGAGCGCACCTCGGAAGAGCGCAAGCGGTTAGCTGAACTGCGCGCCGGGCTCGATGGCATCCAACTGCTCTCCCCTGCTGATGCAGAGGCGCTGCTTCGCGAGAAATCTGAACTGCAACTGGCGGAAGAGACACTGACCACCGAGGCCCGGATTATCCGCGAAGCCCTGTCCTGGCGGGAGCGGATAGCGGCTCTTGAGGGCGAACTTCTGCAAATAGATCAGGAACGGCTGGCCTTTGAGACACGCAAGGAATTGTTGGCGCCGGATTTGGAACGTCTGGCGCTGGCTGGCCGCGCCCTGAAACTTGGTGGTGAGCATGCCCATATCCTCTTGATTCGCACGCAGCAGGAACAGGAACAAGGCGAACTAAAGGTTGCAGCAGAACGACTTCCCCAGCTTCAACTCGACTGGCAGACCGCTTTTGAAGCGTTGGAACTGGCCGAGTCCAGGCTTGCGCGCGTCCAGGTAGAGCAGACACAGGAAGCGGAGCTGATCCGCATAACACGTGCGCTGGACATCAAACTTGGCGAAGCCCAAGGCCAACTGCAAGGTTTAGCGGTCGAGATCGAAAAAACGGGTCGCCAGAACGCCGACTATCGCCTGACGATAACAGGGTGCGATCAACGTATAAACGGGAGCAACAAGGAGCTGCAAGCAGTTACGGCCTTTCTGACTGAACATCAGGCCGATGCCGGATTGGCCGAGGCCCTGACCGGGATTGAACAGCAGTTGAAGTCCCTCAAGGCGCTTGATAAACAGTGCAGGGATACTCGGAAAAAGTTGGAGCAACATGCCGCCCGGATGGAAAGCGCCACGCTTGCACGCAGCCAGGCAGAGTCCGTGTGGCAAGTGGCACGGCAAGCCGTCATTGAGGCGGAACATCTGCTGGCGTGGATAAGTGCGGAGCGCGAAGCCCTGCTACAGGGACGGGATCTGTCCGCGTGGCACGCGGAAACGGAAACGCTGGCAACCCGGCACAACCGGCTGGGAGCGATTCAAGAAACCATGGCGAGGATTGAAGAGATCAAGCCAAAGCTGGCAGAGTTGAAGTTGCTGAATGAAGCGCTTGAGAAGAAACGGCAGGCGCTTGTACAGCAGGAGGGGGTGCTGACCGGGGAATCTGAACTGCGTGAGCAGGTTGTCAGCCAGTTGCAGAATAATGTCGTATTGCTCAACCGGGTGCGGAGTCTGGAAGATGACAGAAAACAGCTTGTGGATGGCGCACCCTGCCCGCTGTGCGGCGCCGGTGAACATCCTTACGCCGCCGGTAATATTCCTCAAATGGACGAAGCCCAAAAAGAGCTGGAAATGGCTCTTGTTGAGGCAAAACAGGTGCGGGAGCAACTTTCCCATATCAGGCAGGAACAGGTTGCTGTTGCCAAGGATCTGCAACGCGCCGGTCAGGATCAGAGCGAAGCCCGGGAGCGGCTGCTAAACGATGAGACCTTCTGCATAAAGGCTTTCGGCGAACTTGGAGTGACTTCCGATACATCGACGTGGTCACAGGTCATACGGCGCGAGTCCGACGCCTGCCAGGTTGAGTTGGTCAGGCTGCGTGGGGTCATTCAGGGTATTGGACTTAAAGAGCAGGAGGAACGGAGTGCTCAGACAGCGCTGACCAAGCTCAAGGACAAGCTCGCAGGGCATGACAAGGCTCGACTCTCCGCCCGCTTGGCGCAAGAAAATGCTCTGTCAGAACAAATGCGCCTGGGAGAGGAATCCGCAACCCTTAACAGAGATCTGGACCGGGCTCTGGCCGAAGTAGAAGGCGCGGTTGCCGTGTATGGCTATACGGATATCGGTCAGGACAAGGCCGGTCAGATGCTGACCACCCTGACCGCCCGCCGTAACGCGTATGTTGA
>Ga0265294_10006515_pt1 | contig 14012 bp, 8 predicted proteins | sample MunlanPumphouse3_FD_192504 | JGI IMG/M metagenome (GOLD analysis project Ga0265294, IMG submission 192504) | Groundwater microbial communities from a municipal landfill in Southern Ontario, Canada - Pumphouse #3 | ecosystem: Environmental > Aquatic > Deep subsurface > Groundwater | place... | reverse complement strand
AGTCAACAACTCCTCCTGGATTATCCCGGAGGTCGAGAATGATTCCTTTGAGGTTTTTGTTCGCGAATTCTTGGATGACCTTCCCCGCCTGTTCGGTAGTTGAATTAGTAAACTGCGTGATTCTTAGATACCCGATTGTATCGTCGATATAGGTTTTTGATACGGTAGGAACGGTCACGATCTTCCTAACTACAGGAACATCGAAGACTGTCGAGCCTCTATGGACTGTCAAGACAACCGTAGTATCTGGTTCTCCCTTGAGCGCCCGAGAGGCTTCTTCGGCCTCCCAATCGTCCACCGGTTTTCCGTCGATATGCGATATCAAGTCTCCGGAACGTAGGCCGGCCATCTCTGCTGGAGAACCGGGAAATACGGAAGTTATGTTGACCATATAGGTATCCGGTTTGCTAAAGTCCCGGTACTCAAGAAAGTTTTTGGAGATATAGGCTCCGATACCGCCATACGTTCCCGTAGTTTCTTCGGTAAAATCAGCCGCTTCTTTTGCAACGACATATCCGGAGTATGGATCGTCCAGCGCGGCAAAGAGTCCTTTTGCCATCGATTCGAATACCGCATCATTGTCTATTTCATACAGAAAATCGCGTTCGATCAAACGATAGAGCAGTTCCAATTTCCTCATATTCAGAGAAATATCGTCGGAACGCTGCTGTGATGATGAAGCCGTTTGAGGCTGATAATAGAATAAGCTGGAGGCAAGTTGCTCGTCGATACCGTTTGCGCCGACAAACTGGAGCGTGAAAGCCAATGAGACAATAGTAATGATTAAAAATATCTTTAGCTTTTTCATAGTACCTAGAATATATCTATTTTCTCGCTGATAGGCCACAATATTCTCGGAGTTGCTGTTGACCGGTTTTCGCTCTCAGCGTACACTTCTTTTATGCATCTCTTTATTGAATACCCCACGTGGATTGTACCCACCATAATTCCCGGGCTTCCGATACGCTGGTACAGCCTCATGTACATCTTTGCGTTCGCCACAACGTACATCCTGGTCAGGAATCAGGTAAAGAAAAAGGAATTCGACAGTTCGGTCGACGACACTATCAATTTATTCATTTTTGCCATCGCAGGACTGATTCTCGGAGCAAGGCTGTTTTCCACTTTACTCTACGATGGTTCTTGGTATTACTGGACGCATCCGTGGATGATCTTTTGGCCATTTAGAAACGGGCGTTTCGTCGGGCTGCCGGGAATGAGCTATCACGGAGGCTTGGTCGGTACTATCGTTGCCGTAATTATCTATTGCAGGATACATCATCGCCGATTTTTCGAGGTTGCCGACGTACTGGTTGCAGGAATACCGCTGGGCTATACCTTCGGAAGATTGGGAAATTTTATCAACGGGGAGTTGTGGGGCAGGGCCTCGTCTGTTCCTTGGGCAATGGTTTTCCCCGATGCTCCTTCATACAGTACCAATCATCAGTGGGTCCGTGATTTTGCTGAACGAATTGGAATCGAATTCAGCCAAGGTGCTTTAATTAATCTCCCCAGACATCCTTCGCAGTTATACGAAGCTCTGTTTGAAGGAGTTGTCCTGTGGCTGTTCTTATGGTTTATCATGCGACCGAGAAAGCAATATCACGGTTTTCTGCTCGCATGGTACATCATTGGATATGGCTTTGCTCGTTTCTTTATCGAATATGTGCGGGAACCCGATTCGAATTTGGGATTTGTCATTGCTTGGGGAAAAAATTCATCGGAAACTGCCTTGTTTACGTCATTTTTAAATATATCCATGGGACAAATCCTATGTATGGCCATGATCGTATTCGGCTTTTTCGTATTGTTCTATAGCCGCCATATCCATCAGAAGCAGGCTGCTACGGCAGAAGCAATGGCGTTGAAACGGCAACAGGCTGCCATACAAAGCCAAAAAGCTCGCAAAAGCTCGAAAAATAAAAAGAAACGTCGATAATAGATACATCGGAGATAACATGAATACCATTGCGAACAGGTTAGAAGCATTGCGAGAGATTATGCGCGAGAATCGAGTCGACGCATGGATTGTAACGGGAAGCGATCCGCATTCAAGCGAATATGTTGCGCAAAGATGGCTCACTAGGGCTTGGATAACCGGATTTACCGGTTCTGCGGGAACAGTAGTAGTCACGGCAGATAGGGCTCTGTTATGGGTTGATTCCCGTTATTTCATTCAGGCCGAACAGCAATTGGAAGGTTCTCCGTTCGATTTACAGAAGATTGATACACCACAGGTAGTAGATTATGTCCAATGGCTTTCAAATACGATGAAAGAAGGCTGCAGAATTGGCTTTGACGGTACTACCATGACCCTTTCCGCAAAGAGAACGATCGAGAGAGCCTTCATCGGAAGGCGGTTCGAAGTAGTTGCTACAGACGATTGGTTTGACCTGATATGGACCGACCGCCCTGCACCACCGCACGAACCTGTGACCACCTTATCCGAACGCTATGCAGGACTTACCTGTAGTGAAAAGATAGATATCATCAGAAAGTCGTTTCAGAGACTCGGCTGTACTCATCATCTAGTTGCAAGTTTGGACGATATCGCATGGATACTTAATGCAAGAGGCAGTGATATCACTTACAATCCGGTGTTTTTAGCCTATCTGCTGATAGGTCCACAAAACGCGATTCTCTGTATCGATGCAGACCGAGTCGAAACCGGTCTAAAAGAACAGCTGAGCAAGGATGTCGAAATCGTTTCGTACGAAGATATAAAAAAAGTATTGCAAAAGATTCCTGCTCAGAATTCAACAATATATTTTTCTCCCGATAAGGTTTCAACTGCGTTGTTTCAGGCGTTCCCCACCGGAGTCGGGACAGTGGAAGGCCGCGATATATCGACCGATCTAAAAGCTGCGAAACATGTTAAAGAACTGGAAGGAATGCGTCGGGCACATCTGCTGGACGGTCTTGCTTTAGTAAGATTCCTTTCTCATCTTGCAGCTTCAAAGCACGTATACGATGAAATTACCTTGGCTGAGAAGCTGGTTTGGTTCAGAAAAAAAAGTGACGAATATATCGGACCTTCCTTTTCACCGATAGCTGGATTTTGCGGACACGGCGCGCTTGCCCACTATGCCGCTACGCCCGAAACAGCTAGCGTGCTGGATACCGACGGGCTTTTAGTGCTGGATACGGGAGCACAGTACACATGCGGAACAACAGACGTAACGCGAACCTTATTGTTCGGCGCTCCTTCTGACGAGATGACAAGAGATTATACGCTTGTATTAAAGGGAAACCTCTCTCTCGCATCTCAGCGGTTTCCTAAAGGGACGACCGGTTATCAGCTCGACATACTAGCCAGGCAGCATTTATGGCAGCACGGGCAGAATTATGGTCACGGTACAGGACATGGACTCGGATTTTGTCTGAACGTCCACGAAGGACCTCAGAACATCTCACCTCGTCCACTTGTAGTTCCGCTGATTAGTGGCATGGTCCTTTCCGACGAACCGGGCATTTATAAGAAAGACCGGTATGGAATTAGACTGGAAAATATCATTACGGTGGTTGAAGACGGAGAGACGGAATTCGGTTCTTTTTTAGCGTTCGAAGTTTTAACCATGTGTCCGTTCGAAAGAAAGCTAATCGATACATCCCTGCTCAGCGATGCTGAAATACATATGGTCAATACGTATCATACTTGGGTCAGAGATGAACTTGACCCCTATCTAGACGAGGCAGAACGTACATGGCTGGCACAAGCTACCGCAGCTTTGTGACTTTACGTCCATTCAATAAATAGCTATATTCGGTTACGATTGTACCCAAGGAGCAGCGCATGGTCGAAGCATTGAATAGGAATCGCAATATTACGAGGAAAGGACCCGTCGTACTGGTCATAATGGACGGAGTCGGTATTGGTAAATATCAGGAAGGAGACGCAGTCGCAGAATCAAAAGCAAATATGCTCAAGCATCTGATGAACTCGGCTCCTTGGACCAAGCTGAAGGCTCACGGTACTGCTGTGGGATTACCCTCGGATGACGATATGGGTAACAGCGAAGTCGGACATAATGCCATCGGTTGCGGAAGGGTGTTCGCACAGGGGGCAAAGCTGGTAGCCGCTTCTATTGAATCGAGAGCCATGTTCGAAGGTGCGGTTTGGAAAAAACTTACTTCCAATGTGATTGCTTCGGATAAAACGCTTCATTTTATCGGCTTGCTTTCGGATGGTAACGTACACTCGCATATCGATACCTTGAAAAGCATGATTATTGAAGCGAAGGCCTCAGGCGTAAAGAAAGTCCGTGTTCACGCACTGCTTGACGGACGTGATGTTGGCGAATTATCGGCACTCGAGTATTTTGATCCTTTTGCAGAGTTTTTAGTTGGACTGTCCGACCAAGGATTCGATGCGAGAATTGCTTCGGGCGGCGGTAGAATGGTCATCACGATGGATCGTTATAACGCAAATTGGGATATGGTGAAACGGGGGTGGGAAACACACGTTCTCGGAGAAGGTCGTAGGTTTCCCTCTGCACACGAGGCTATCGTTACCTTGAGAAAGGAAACCAAGGCGATAGACCAGGACCTGCCTCCGTTTGTAATCGAGGAACATGGTCAACCTATCGGTCCGATAGTAGATGGGGACAGCGTAATCCTCTTTAATTTCAGAGGCGATCGAGCTTTGGAAATTACGAAAGCTTTCGAAGCTGCGGAGTTAAAGGAATTTGACCGCAAGCGTTTCCCTAAAGTCGAGTATGCAGGCATGATGGAATACGACGGTGATTTGCATGTCCCGTCTCAATATCTGGTCTCGCCTCCTTCGATAGACAGGACTATGGCTGAATATCTATGTGCATCCAAAGTCCGCCAGTACTCAATCAGTGAAACACAAAAGTATGGGCACGTAACCTACTTTTTTAATGGAAACAGAACAGGAAAGTTTGATCAGAAGCTTGAAACGTATGTTGAAGTTCCCTCGGATATCGTCCCATTTGAACAAAGGCCTTGGATGAAATGTGCTGAAATTACCGATTTGGCAATCGAAGCAATCAGAAGCGGCTCGTATGATTTTATCAAGATGAATTATCCGAACGGAGACATGGTCGGTCATACCGGGATCTATCAGGCTGTGATATGTTCGATGGAAGCGATGGATTTACAGCTTGCCAGATTAAAAGCAGTTATCGATGAAGTGGGAGGGATATTGATTCTCACCGCAGACCATGGGAATGCTGACGATATGTTTGAACACGATAAAAACGGTTCGGTCAAGCGAAAATCAGATGGAACACCGCAGAGCAAAACCGCACATTCCCTGAATCCCGTTCCGTTCATTCTCTATGATCCGTCTTATGACGGAGAGTACTCGACTACATTGCGGCAGAACCTCGGAATCAGTTCGATTACCGCAACCTGTATTGAGCTGTTGGGATTCGATGCTCCTGTAGATTATGATCCGAGTATTATCGATTTTAAAAAATAATTATAAACGGGGCGTCTGCCCCGTTTTTTACAATCTGTCACCTTGAAAAATTGGAGAAACAAGTAATACTCCAACTGCAAATATCACTATTCCGAGTAATTTGACGGCAGTCCCGAATTGCGAAGAAAGCCCAAGAATTGCGAGAGTGAGCGAAATAAACCCTCCACATCTCAGTGCGTTATGACGGGTTTTTTCTTTGACAAAGATTGCTACGAAACAGGCGATCGCGATAATCCCTATGATCTGTACTGCAAACAGCACCGGCGTTGACGCAAAACGTCCCGATACAACGTTGTGCGCAACGCTGGCAGAAACAGGCGATAGCGCAGCTAGTAGTAAGCAACCCAAAGCTCCGATCGTGATAAGCTGACCGAACTTCAGCATATTCACCCCTTGCTGAAAAAGAGCGATTACCAGTATGAGATAAACGAAGAATAAAAGCGAGAATTGATATAATACCGCTACGACAGTCGGTGAGAAAATCATGTTTGATACAAGCATTGAATGAAGCGGAAGGATATTGATACCGCTTAACGCCGAAGTAAGAAAGATGAGCGGTAGAAGGCGGCGCTCCATTACCATCCGTGACGTGTCTTTCAGCGAGATGGGAAAAGATCCGATCAAGGATATGATTGAAACTAGCAGTGCGGGAAGTAGTAATTGGCCGAATACGCTGCCGGATACCGACTGCGACGTTCCAATCGTACGATTTGCAAACAGAACTGCCAGCGATGCCTGTCCTACGAATATCGTGAGAATTATCGTGAGTGCAGTATGCGTTGATATGCAGGCGATCCGTAAATATTTACTCATGTATTTTTTGTTAGATCAGTTCGCGATACGGAGTTTTCATTCCAGTAACAATAAGTCGCGAACTATAGGCTGATCCGAAAGCCGCGATTGCCGTATCGATCATGGTGGCGGCTCCCCCGATAATCGGTAATAATGCTAAAACCATCAAGTTTAAACTCTGTAGATCGATACTCATCGCACTACAGGCCATCAATAAAATCGCCAGAGTCTCATACCCGAGATTGAACGAACTAAGTAGTGAAAATATCGAACAAAATGCTGCAGCAACCATTGCCTCGGTCCAAGATGGAACTTTCTTTGTGGCCATGGTAATTAAAACCAATAGCGTGACAGTCGCCATCATGGCACTGCCGCCTTTGCCCAGTATCGTGTACAGAGGGAGCGTTGTTCCTGCAATACGCTTTTGGATTTGGTTGTTCTTACGTGCCGTCGGTAACAATACAGTCGTAGCCCACAACTGATTGGATGTAAAGAAGCCGGCAAGACACGCTGCCGTTGCTCCAAAGAGCACTCGATATGGATTGCCCCTCCTAAATCCGGTAAATAATACGAATAAAAGGGGAAGGATGACGAATAACGCTATAAAGGTTGCAATCCCGATGATGGAAAAATACGATAGATTCGTATAGAACATCCCATCAAAATCGACTGTCCTGAAGAAACTACTGGCAGTAAAACCAACTGTAATCGCTCCGAATACGGCAAAAAATCGTGCGATTCTGAACATTGCTTCGGAAAAGGAGTTCATTACCACATATGCCGGTCTGATTACTTCGATGTTAGGCTTGAGTGCATACCCGATGACCGCTGCAATTGAAATAATGGGTAACAAATGGCTGTCGGAAGCAAAAAACTGCATGAACGCATTACGATGAAAAAGAAGCGAGAAAACCCGTGTTGCCGTAATTTTATCCAATCCGTCCGGAAGTACGGTGAATCGGCTTATCGCCGTTGTATCGTTCAACGTAAAGGGAAGAAGTTTGAACACTGCAGCAGCTGCAGCACTTAATACCATGGTAGTAAAAAGACTCCACAATATGGTCGTAAAAAACATCAGCGAAGTTCGAGAATGCCTGCGTAACGAAGAAATACCCGATGCGAACGTAATGAAGACCATCGGGAAAAGGATAAATACTCCGATATCAATCAATACCGGTACGACAGAACCGACGATCGTATCGAACAAGGCAAATTCACCAAGGAGCAGCGAAGCGGAAAACCCCATGGCGATTGCAGCTGCATAGGTGATCCATGTTTTCATATTCGCAACCTTACCGTATCGTTTCTCATAAGTCAATGAACCTTCTATAACATCAAAGATTACCGATTAGTCTATCTATTCGATAGTCTGAACGTAAGTCCGCCTGAAACCATTCGACTGCAAGGGAAATGATTGAATCGCTATCGATATCGTTGTGGCGCATATAGGTTCCCAACAGTACGAGCACGACCATTTCCTGAAACGCCTCTTTTTTATACCAGAGAACCCCTTCATAAAGATTTGCACCGATATACGATTGAATTGATTCGTCGGAAAGCAGAGCCGATAATATTGTCTTTGCATCCACGGTGTTCGCACGGATGCCTTCTGCAACCGATGACGGCGGGGCTGCGAAGAACGCTGAGCCTCTTAATACATGATTCAGCTGGTCTTGCTCTATATCGAATGAAGCTGCAGCATTGGTAAAGAATTGTGTAAGAGAAAGTTGTTCGATGGTTTTACATACCTTTCCAAGCGAACTGTCCGGTTCGATAAATGGTTCAAGGCACAAAAATGTGTTAAAAATCAATGGGAGCTCGGTCATGGTCGTTCCTAGCGAGGAAAAAAAGGTTTTATCGCGTTGTGCAGTCAGTTTATCCAATTTTTGAACTGGGGTAAAACAATCGGCAGTACGCTGAATCTGTCTGATGAGAGAAAGCGGTTCTACCTCCTGAACTGGTTCCCCGATTGCCTTTCGTGCAGCCGGAAGCATCTTTTCAAATTCTGCAGTCAGTCGTGCGTATGCTTCTCCAGCGAGCAGGGTAAGCTTACGGTTTGATTGGTGTGTCGATTCACCGTTGAAGAGAGTCTTTGTAATTTTTAACATATGTGGCGAGCGGAAATTATCCATTGCCCTGAAAATCGGTTGCAGCCTGATAGTCCGCAAGTCCGATTCAAACGTATAGGTACCCTTGCCGGATAATTGATTACATAGCAGTTCATACGACCCATCGAAATCTTCGACCTCTCTGATATTGAGAAATATCTTCGTCTGATACCCATTCAACTGAGTCGAGAAACCTTCGTCGAAAATGGTCATCGATGAGAATATATAGGTCAGATTCTCGGGAAACTCGGTCCAAATGGTATAGCGCCTTCCTCCGATGGTGAGCATTAGGCTTTCGGCTAGGGTCGTTGTGACAAGTTCACGATTTCCGTTGGGCAACCTTTCGAGCTTTGCGGCAGAAGTATGGATTCTTCCACGCACCTGTTCATATTGATTGTTGTAGAGGACAAAGACACGGCTGCTTGTATTGCCGTTTACATATGCAAATACCGATTCGCATATTCTCCCATCTTCGACCATATCGAAAAACTGGAAATGTTGCGAACCTGAAAAAAGATGTCGCATATTTAATAATGGAAAGATTCTTCGTCGATGCTCATCGATTAGCCGTTTGTCCGGCTTCTCTTCCCAATAGGCACGACGGTATTCCATTCCGTATTTTTCCTTGAATCCTTCGATTTGACCGTGTCCAAACATCGGTAATCCAGGCATGGTAGCCAAGAGTGTGCACACTCCGAAGTAACGGTCTCCATCGCCGAATTGGGCAACCGCGGTCTCCTCATCCGGGTTGTTCATAAAATTGACAAAGCGTTTGAGAATCTCGGGATCATAGGCGATGGTGTTCTTGATAGTCTCCCGATATTTCTGATTTTCCTGATTTTTCAGCATATTCATAAACGCGCTGTTATACACTCTATGCATGCCGAGGGTTCTGACAAAGTAGCCTTCCATCATCCAAAATGCCTCAGCAAGCAACAAAGTGTCGGGAGCATCCCGGGAAATGCGATCGACCACTTCGCGCCAAAATTCATTGGGTATCCGTTGATTGAATTCCTCATCGGTAAGACCATATCCGGATCTACCGGGAATGTCTCCTCCCGTACCCGGTTTGGGATACCAAAGCCGTTGGATGTGTTTACGCGCAAGCGTCATCGCTGCGTCGAAACGGATGATGCTGAAATTTCGAGCTACATGAATGATTTGTTGAATGACGGCCTCACGAGTCTGAGGATTGAGAAAATCAAGTTGGGCAGTATCGTTCCAAGGCATCGATGTCCCGTCGTTACCATGAAAAATGTATTGAATTTCATGCGAGCGCTTGTCGAGTCTCATAAATGTAACGGCAGCATCCGTTCGATTGAAGTAATGGTCTTCTATTTTAATCTCAATAGTAGAATCTGACGATAAATCGGGACCGTTGAATGAATAGCTCGGATACGGTACATGCGGTGTACTGACATAATATTCTGGGTGGTGAACAATCCAGTCGCTATCGATGCCAGTATGATTCGGAACCATGTCGCTTGCTAAACGTATGCGTCTCGCCCTGCAGCGTTCGTCAAGATTCTTCAGCGCTTTCCATCCTCCAATCGAAACCGCAATATCATAACCTTTTAATGCATACGCAGAAGCTTCTGCCTCAGGATTTCCACATAGGTTTTTAATTTTCTTCGAAGCCGGGCTTCGTTCCCATAACCCTATCAGCCACAATCCGGTAAAGCCTTGTTCAGCCAATTTGTCTAATTCGCAATCGGGAATCTGGTCGAGCGTTGTAATCAGATACCCATATTGCTTTGATAATTGATCGAGCCATACCAAAGTACTTTTGGCAATCATCACCACATTCGGCATCCAATTGCTATCGGCGCTGAAAGCTTCGTGCTCATGAAATCCGGCCCAGTTGTTTTTAGAGTAATCGGGTACAGCACTTGTCTGGGGACCTCCGTGAAACCGTGGTTTCGTCTCTTCGCTTATGACATCGATAGCTCTCAACAGCATGATAATCAAATCTTTCGGAAGCAAATCTCTCCAATGCTCGATGATAAAGGTGATTTGATCGGTCAGCGAATCGGGAAATAAACGAGAAGGCTCGGATAAAAACGAGTAGATGTCCTCTTCATTTTCTCCAACGCGGGAGGCTGACTTGGTATAGGCTCCCATGAGGGCGGTGAGTGCCTGGCTGGCTGGAGGGAATTGAATTCCGGGCGGACTCAGCAGAGGTTTCACTGCTTTTATGATTGCGGGATTTTCCGTCATCACCTGATGAATGAAAAAACCTCTGGCCGTCTCTTCCATAAAAAACGGTAGCGTCGGCTGCTGTTTCATCAAATCAGGCGACGGGAATTCTTTTGCAAAAAACATCAGGACATCTTGGGATGCGTGATTGCGGGCTATCTGAGGAGAAAGTCGGCTGAAAAAATCATGATTCTGTTCGACAAGATACTTCGAAACGACCGTTTGATATAATAGATGCAGCACTCCTACCGCATGAAGATTGCCGGTGGAGAGGAAGTCTTGAACTCCCTTTTGCTGTTGCTGGACATTGTATGTGTATGAAAAGTCTTTTGCCTGCTGTAATAGTGCGTGTAAATTGTCTGAAGTCGGAAATAACGGTACATGATAATTGATATCGTTTCTAATACGGGCTGCGATGCGAAAGTCTCTTGATGCCATGCTTCAACTCCTAACCTGTATAGTACCAACGCTCATAACAGTATATCATGCCGGACAAACAGGTGAAACATAAAACGACTTGCAGCAAGTTCCGTAGGCAAGCGTAAATTGAAAGAAAACTATGCGATAGAACAAATTCAGGGCAAGGATCGCGAAACCGGCAAAGGTAATACACTTGATTCAGATGTAAGCACTAAGGTTAGTAAATCGATACCTAAATCGGCAATCAGCGGCAACACGCTTTCTTGTTCGGGGGTGAAACGAGACAGAACAAACGAGGCGACATCTTGAAATTGAGGTCTTCCGATTCCGATTCTCAGACGCATGAACTGATCACAACCCAACGATTCTTTCATCGAACGCAACCCGTTATGACCGGCAAGGCCTCCGCCTTTCTGTATCCGGACAGTCCCGAATTCTAACTCTACATCGTCGTGGACCACGAGTATTTCTTGTGGAGTAATCTTAAAATATGAAGCGGCTTTCCAAGCGCTTTGTCCGCTCAGATTCATGTAGGTCATCGGTTTGAGAATAGTAAGAACATAATTATTCCATCTCGCAGTTGTCCATTCACCGTTAAATTTCGATTGCCAAGGTCCAACACTGTTGCATCGTGCAATTACATAATCTCCAAACAACCACCCTGCGTTATGACGGGTTTTGGTATAAGCCGTTCCTTTATTGCCAAGCAAGACAATCAATCGTACCATAAGGCCACTATATGGTTGAGTTTGGTTGTGATGCAAGATGTCACAGGAGGATTATCACATGTATGTGTTGGTCTGGTACGTACCGGAAAGTCATCTCGAACAGGTAAAGGAAGCGGTATTTGCAGCAGGCGGTGGGAAAATAGGGAACTATGAAAAATGCTGCTGGCAGTGTTTGGGTCAGGGACAATTTCAACCTGGACCGGAATCAGATCCTTATATCGGGAAACAGGGGGTAATCGAACGTTTACAGGAATACCGGGTGGAATTAGTAGTGGATGAATCTCACGCGTTTGCAGCAGTAGAAGCTCTGCTTGCAGAGCATCCGTATGAAACACCCGCATACCACTTGATTCCGGTCATGACGATGAGCATCTCTTGAGCTTCAAGGATTGAATTGATACACTCAGCCAAATCCCCTTTTCGGGGACGGGAGTTAATGCTATGACCCGAATAGAGTATCTGCATTCGTTGGCCTCACAAAGAATCCTGTTGCTTGACGGTGCGATGGGGACTATGATCCAAAGCCTTAAGCTTCGCGACGAGGATTTTGCGTTGGGCTTTGAGAGCTCTCTAGGGCAGATGCGCTGTAATGAAGTGCTTTCGCTGACCCGGCCTGATGTCATTTTTGATATACATCGTCAATACCTTGAATCAGGTGCGGATATTATCGAAACCAACACCTTCGGAGCCAACCGGTTTTCTCTCGAGCATTATGGTTTGGCAGATCAAGATTATGATTTGAATCTGGCTGCTGCGGAAATAGCAAGGGCAGCGGTCGAAGAATATGAACAAAACCATCCGGATGCATATGCGTTCGTCGCCGGAGTCTTGGGACCGACTGGAAGTTCTGCATCGTTTTCTCCCTCTGTGGATGATCCGCTATATCGCCTACATACATACGATGAGTTTATGCAAATGTATGTTCGGCAGATTGAAGGCTTGCTCGACGGTAATGTCGACTTGCTTCTTATTGAAACCGTATTCGATACGCTGGTAGCCAAAGCTGCTCTGGCTGCGGCTTTTGACGTATTTGAGAAAAGAGGGGCTTCCATCCCATTAATGGTATCGGCAACGTTTAGCGATGCAAGCGGAAGGACCCTATCGGCACAAAGCATTGAAGCATTTATTGCTTCCATGTCGGCTTATCCCTTGTTTTCACTTGGTTTGAACTGCTCGTTGGGAACTAGTCAGATGGAGCCTTTGATTCGTACACTGGCACAACTGTCTCCATTTCGTACCAGCGCTCACCCGAATGCCGGTTTGCCCGAACTTGATGGTACCTATAGGGAAACAGCAAAGCAAATGGCCAGTGCAATGGAACCGCTCTTGCATCAAGGTCTGCTTTCGATTGTCGGAGGCTGTTGTGGGACGACTCCGCTTCATATCGAAAAACTAGCTGAAATTGCGAAAGATTCACCGGTTAGAAAAACTCCCGAGTTGCCGTCAAGTATGTTTTTAAGCGGATGGGACCTTCAGTTGGCCGGACCCGGAGCTCCTTTTGTGGTGGTAGGAGAGCGTACGAATGTCTCGGGATCGATGAAATTTGCGAAAATTATTCGTGAAGGCCGTTTTTCCGATGCGTTGTCGATAGCTTCCGAACAAATTGCTCAGGGAGCGATGGTGATCGATGTGTGTATGGACGATCCAATGATCGACCAGAGCGCAAGCATGGTAAAATTCCTTCGACTCGCATCGACAGAACCTTCAGTTGCGAAAGTTCCCGTTATGATCGACTCGTCTTTTTGGGAAGTGATACACTCTGCCTTATCGGAAATCCAAGGCAGATGTATCGTAAACAGTATCAGCTTGAAGGATGGAAATGATGTGTTCCTCCAAAAAGCACGCTATATTGCATCGAGGGGTGCCGCGGTAGTCGTGATGCTGTTCGACGAGCGTGGGCAGGCAGATACGTTTGAACGCAAATGCGAGATAGCCAAGCGGGTGTATGATCTTTTGATTACAGGTAAGATTTTTCCTCCTTATTCGGTGATAATAGATCCAAACATCATGGCGATTGCTACAGGTATCGACGAACATGATTTGTATGCAAGGGATTTTTTACGTGCTGTTACATGGATAAAGACTCATTGCCCCGGAGTCCTAGTCAGTGGAGGAATAAGCAATCTCTCCTTCGCTTTTAGAAAACATGATGTCCTGAGAAATGCGATACATGCTGTTTTTTTAAGACTTGCGGTTGAAGCAGGCCTTGATATGGCAATTATGAATCCGAGCGCTTTCGTGAGTGACAGCTATCCGGAACCGGAAATTGAGTTGATTATACGCAAGGCATTACTGGCGGAAGATTCAAATCGAGTCTCCTCACGC
>Ga0265294_10006514_pt1 | contig 14013 bp, 13 predicted proteins | sample MunlanPumphouse3_FD_192504 | JGI IMG/M metagenome (GOLD analysis project Ga0265294, IMG submission 192504) | Groundwater microbial communities from a municipal landfill in Southern Ontario, Canada - Pumphouse #3 | ecosystem: Environmental > Aquatic > Deep subsurface > Groundwater | place... | reverse complement strand
TAGCGCATTCAACCTCGGGTTCATGCACCCGAAAACTCGACAGTTTGTGAGCATCGAATCAGCCTTTCAAGGTAGCAAGGTATTTCAAACTGCGGGGCCGTTTCCAGATATCTACACCCAAAGCGCACGTGAGGCGAAGAAGTTCTTTAAGGACACACAATATGGACCACTTGTTCGCTTTGACTTCTTCGGCCAATCATGGCCGCTCAATCCCATGACACTGTTTTATGATTGGCTCTATCTCAACAGCCTAAAGAAGAATCCTGCTCTTGCGAAGCAAATAACGAAATACGACTGCTTCACTGATATCGAGTTCAATCCAAAGAAATCTGTTAACTGCCAGGCTTACTCTGCCGCCCTTTATGTAGCCCTTAGTCGTAGAGGAATAATTGAAGCTGCCTTAGAGAACCGGGATGCATACATGCACATCATGAAGGACTCTCAGAGTTGGATCGAAGCAACCGACTATGCCCTGCTTCACACGGATAAACAGGGGCGACTGTTATGAGACATGAAGAGAAGTTCCAACAATCGCATCGAGCACTAAGCCGGTTTCGCTGGCGCTCCGCCGGCGAGGCTCATGCGTGACGTTGGACAAAGGAGACAACATGACACAAAACACAGTGCCAGCACTTATTCTGGCTGCAGGACTATTGGGTTCAGCCCTTGATCACGGCGTTTGCCCTTGATCGTTTCGGAGCCTCAGTGGATCGCGGATGCTCCACGATTGGCAATTCCATGGGCTCGCTCCTCAATATGCCACCTTTCCCTTCGACCTTGAGTATCGACCTCGGAAATGTCAAACTCACGAATGCTGATGACAGTGGGCCACTGAAGATTGAAACAACCGGCAAATGATGCGGCGAATAACCGGAGGCCCCGTATGTCGCTAACGCACCGCCTTGTCGGCGGGGCGGTCGATGAGAGAATGAATGGAGGGGGCAATGCGAATTGTCATAGTCGGTCAAGAGAACGGGAAGCCTGTCATTCGATGACCCCAGCACCTTGACCTTTCGTTTGTGTTGTCAATGGTCATTGGCATTGGAAGCGGCGCGGTGTTCTACTTGCTCGCCGGGCGATGGTCCCACGGAGCAGTTCTGTACGGCATCGCGATTGGTCTCGGCATCGCTTCAGTCGGGTTGATCAACGGCCTGAGGACGCCGCCAGAGAAACTGACGCCAATCACATGAAAAGAGCCATCATCGAACCAGTGCGTTGAGGCATCGATGACATGAGACAGAAACTGACAATCATCCTCCTCTGGGCCGCGACAACCTTGTGTCTGGCCGAAACACCCCAGGAGCGGTTCGACTCACTCACCAACCGCCTTGCTTGTGTGCTTGCCGGCACAACTCAACAGATGGAGATCGCTTCAACATCCAACAGGTGGATTGTCACGGCCGACACCATGACTTACACAGTTCACGGTGAAAGCAAAACGGGCGAGTATGCTTCTCGAACCCACGAAGAAACAGGCCCACGCCATCGCGGTTTCATTCTGGACGTCAACCTTCTGCCGCTGAACCCCTGTTGCTACGAGGCCGGTCAATTGCATCGGCGACCATGCTGGACAGACTACGTCTGGCATGGTTGTTCTGACGAAACCAACTACATCCACGTTGTCTTCAAGATCGGGAATGGTATGTCAGAGGATCTAAAGAAGAAGATCATCACAGAGATCGAAAGATGAAGCCAGTCAGAGCCCGCCAGCCAGCGGCCAGTGTTGTACTGGCCGCTGGCTGGCGGGCACTATTTACGGGTCTCCGACGATTGGTAGATTGAGAAGCGGGGATCATATGGCCCCATTGTGGTATAACTAGGCCACACATCAGGAGGATTGACGATGCCGCAAATCATACCCATCAGAGACTTGAAGAATACGGCTGAGATTTCACAAAAGTGCCGACTGGCGGACGCTCCGATTTTCATCACGAAAAACGGCTATGGCGACATGGTCATCATGAGCATGAAGCGCTATGAGGAAAGTCTGGCGAAACTCGACATCTACGCGAAACTGGGTGAGGCTGAGTGCCAGATATCAGAAGGAAAAACGGTTGCGGCGGAAACATCCATGAAGCGCCTTCGGGCAAAGCACCATGTATGAACTTCTCATAACGAACTTTGCCGAGCAGGACTTGGAAGGCGTTGTGGAATACATCGCGGTTAAGCTGGCGAATCCGCCAGCCGCCGGAACGTTTTTGGACAACGTCGAAGCCTGTTATGGAAGGTGGAGGCGACGGGATGCCGCCGCCTCACCGCTGACGTGCGCCAACTGAAACGACAGATTCTGCTGTTGTTCTCTTCAAAGACTTTTGCTACATTTTGTTCATAGAGAAAAGGAAATCATCATGCCAGCCATAAAACCAATTTCTGAACTCAGAAATTACAACACCGTCTTACGCGAGGTCACGGCGGATACACCGGTCTTTCTGACCAAGAACGGGCACGGGCGCTTTGCAATCGTTGATATTCGCGCATACGAACGGCTGCACACCGAACTGGAACTCATGTCGGCCTTGGCCGAGGGAGAAGAGTCCGTCCGGAAACGCGGATGGGTCTCGATGGACTCCGCGATAAAGAAGCTTGGAGTCTAGCCATGTTCAACGTTCGGTTCACACCGCAGGCGGTTGCCGATTTGGAGGAGATCAAGCGCTACATTTCAGACGACTTGTTCAATCCCCAAGCCGCAGCGGATCTTGTCGCGCTTGCCTTTGACAAGATTCGAACGCTTGTCTCTATGCCACAGACAGGTGCGCGCCTGAGAACCGACATTCCCATGCTGAAGAGCTACCGGTTCATCCAGTGCAAGAACCATCTCGTGTTCTACCGCATAGAGGAAAAGAGTATTTCTGTTATCCGTATCTTGTACGCGAGAAGAGACTATCTGGGATTGCTTGAGCCGGACAAGAAAGTCGATGATGACGTCTAACAAGTCAGCCCACACAACGGCGTGACCGCCTTGTGTGGCTGACCACGTTTCGGCCAGGAGTCCGACGTGTTAAAGAAAGCGGCGTTTCCCGGAAAATACATCCAAGGTCCCGGCGTAATCACCGGTCGGACAGCGCGTCCGCGTCCTGTTTCGGGGCGAACGGCTCCAGGCAGCGCTCCAGGATCCCCCGCATGTAGGCGATCAGCACGCCATAGTTGACGATCGGGATGCCCGCGGCCTTGGCCTGTTGAATGCGGTAGTGCATCTCGCGACGGTTGAGCATGCAGGCGCCGCAGTGGATGATGAGCGCGAACTGCGACAGGTCGCGCGGGTACTTCATGCCGCTGGTGTGCTCGTAGACGAGGTCGCGGCCGGTGTGCTGGCGCAGCCAGCGCGGAATCTTGACCGTGCCGATGTCGTCGCACTGCCGGTGGTGGGTGCAGCCTTCGGCGACCAGCACGCGGTCGCCGTCCTTCAGCGCCGCCACCGCCCGCGTGCCGCGCACCTGCTCCGCGAGGTCGCCTTTGTAGCGCGCGAAGAGCATCGAGAACGAGGTCAGCGGCACGTCGCGCGGAGTCTCGGCCGCGACTTTGGCGAACGCCTGGGAGTCGGTGACCACCATCCGCGGCGGGCGGGCGAGCGCGGCGAGCGCCGCGCGCAGCTCGAACTCGCGCGTGACCAACGCCATCGCGCCGACCTCCAGGATGTCGCGCACGACCTGCTGCTGCGGCAGGATCAGGCGCCCTTTGGGCGCGGCGGAATCGATCGGCGTGACCAGCACGACCAGATCATCAGGACGCAGCAGGTCGCCGATCAGCCGGGTGTCGGCGGCGTCATCCGGCGCGACTTTGACCAGCGCCAGCTTGAGATCCTCTATGCCTGCGCGGGTGGCGGACGAGACCGCCAGCACCGGTGCCTTGCTCGCCTCGGCGGCCTGGCGCAGCGCCTCGGGCGAAGGCGGCAAGAGGTCGGCTTTGTTGAAAACCGTCAGCAGCGGAATGCCCTTGGCGCGCACCAGCGCGAGGATCTCGAGCTCGCACGCGCCGATGCCGGCGTCCGCCTCCAGCACCAGGATCGCCACGTCGGTCTTGTTGAGCACGTCGCGCGTGCGCTCGACGCGCAGCGCGCCCAGCGCGCCCTCGTCGTCCAGGCCCGGCGTGTCGAAGATCATGATCGGGCCGAGCGGCAGGAGTTCCATCGCCTTGGAGACCGGATCGGTGGTCGTGCCCTTGACGGCCGAGACGATCGAAACCTCCTGGCCGGTGAGCGCGTTGATCAGACTGGATTTGCCGACGTTGCGTCGGCCGAAGAGCGCGATATGCACGCGCTCGCCCTGTGGGGTGTCATTGAGGCTCATGGTTTTACTCGTTGAGTTTGCCCTGATAGACGCAGCGGCGCACTTTCTGGATCGACGTGCGTTCGAGTGGCTCGCGCTGCACGATGATCTTGCGCGGATGCTTGTAATCGGTGAGGCAGGCGCACTGCGCGTGCACGCGGTCGCGCACGAGCTGTTCGACCGCAGGCCACGGCGGCTCGACGCCGTCATGGGCGGCGGCGAGGGCCTCCAGATCCGGTGTGACGAGCGCGCCCACGCGCTCGCCCGGCACATTGCCGACCGTGTAGCCGATGACGATCACATCGGCGATCAGCGGGTCGCGCGCGATCACGTTCTCAACCTCTTCCGGATAGATGTTTTTGCCTTCGCGGTTGACGATCAGCGCTTTCTTGCGGCCGCGGATCGTCAGGAATCCGTCGGCGTCGATCGAGGCGAGGTCGCCGGTGCGCAGCCAGTCGCCGTCAAAGGCTTCGCGCGTGGCGGCGAGGTTTTTGAAATAGCCTTTCATCACGATCGGGCCGCGCACCTGCAGTTCACCCACGCCCTGTTCATTGGTGTCCGCGAGGCGCACCTCGATGTTCGGCAGCTTCTTGCCGATGGTGCCGATGCGGGCCTGCCGGATGTTGGTGATGGAGACCACCGGCGAACATTCGGTCAGGCCGTAGCCTTCGACGATCGGCACGCCGAGGCGGCGGAAGCCCTGCAGCACATGCAGCGGGCAGGGGGCGCCGCCGACGATCAGGAAGCGCAGGCGTCCGCCCAGCCCTTTGAGCACCTTTTTGCCGACCAAGCTGCCGAGGTGCGCTTTGATCAGGAGCTGCGCGACGGTGTTGTGCTTGAGCCTGTCGTCGATTTTGGCGAAGAGCTTCTCGGCCAGCAGCGGCACGGCGATGAAGATCGAGGGGCGCAGCTTCTTGATGTCGTCGCCGACGGTGCGCAGGCTCTCGACGAAATACATGCCGCAGCCTTTGGCCAGCGGCACCACGAAATTGGCGGTGAACGAAAAGGCGTGGAAAAGCGGCAGCACGACCAGAAAGTCGTCTTTGGCGGTGATCATGTCGCCGATGGCTTCAAAACTGCCTTGCGCGTCGCTGCAGAAATTGAGATGGGTGAGCATCGCGCCCTTGGGCTTGCCGGTCGTGCCCGAGGTGTAGATGATCGAGGCGACGTCCTGCGGCGCGGGCGGGTGGGCGTCATACCAGGTGGGCTTCAGCGCGCGCACGGCGGTGCGCAGGGTTTCGTAATCGTGGCAGGGGCGCTCGGCGATCGGCGCGAGCGGCTCGCCGCCGCCATCGGTGACGACCAGCGCGCGCACGGCCGGCAGCTCGGGCAGGATGGTCTCCAGAAGGTCAAGGTGGCGCGTGTCGGTGAAAACCGCGACCGCTTCGGAATCCTTGAGGACATACGCCACCTCGCAGGCTCGCAGTTTGGGGTCGAGCGGCACGACCGCGATGCCGGCTCCGGCCAGGGCGAGGTAGGTCTCGATCCACTCCGGACCGTTCTCAAGGATCAGCGCCACCGGTTCTGTGCCGGGCTTCAGATTGAACCGGCTGAAGGCCTCGGCCATCTGCCGGACGCCTGCGGCCAGTTCCGCGTAGGAGCGTTTTTGCCAGGCGGCGCCGCGCCGGTAACGCAAAGCCACCGCGTTCGGCGCGCGCGCCGCCGCATCGTCGAGTAAAGTCCGAAGCGTCATAGCGATTCCGTCAGGATAACGTGTTTGGGCGACACCATACCCGATCACGCCCTAAAAGCCAATCGCCAAATCATGCGGGGTGCAGGCCACACTTTTTTTGGGGTTGTCAAGCGAGGCCCGGGTTCTTTAAGCTACGGATCTTGAAAGCGAGGTCTGATGTGATTCTACCTGTGGTGACATACGGGAACGAGGTGCTGCGCCAGAAGGCGGTGCCGGTGGCGGAGATCACGGCATCCGTGCGGCAACTCGTCGGCGATATGCTCGAGAGCATGTATGCGGCCAAGGGCGTGGGCTTGGCGGCGGAACAGGTGGGGCGCACAGAGGCCGTTTGCGTGATCGACGTGCCGAGCGAGGCCGAGAAAGAGGCGTGCCGCGCCTTCAACGCGGCGATCGCCATGCCGTTGATTCTGATCAACCCTGAGATTGTGGCGACCGAGGGCAAGCAGCGCAACGAGGAGGGGTGCCTCAGCTTTCCGGAGATCGGCGCGCCGATCACGCGCGCGGACACGGTCACGGTCACCTACCTGGACCTGGAGGGCCGGCGTCAGACGGCCACCGCGCGCGGCCTGCTCTCGCGAGCCATCCAGCACGAGGCCGACCATCTCAACGGCGTGCTGCTGGTGGACCGCATGAGCCCGATGCAGAAGATGTCGGTCTCCGGCCAGCTCAAGCGCCTGCAACGGGCGGCCGCCTCCGCCTGAGTGGGGAGACGGGGTTAGGGCGCGGTTTTGTCGATGATGACCGGCACGTCGTTGGTTTGCGGCGCGCCCGGGGTGGTGCGCCCCGTCGCGACGGCTTTTTCCAGCGCCTCGCGCAGGCGCCGCACCCGTTCGGGCTGCTCGGCCGCCAGGTTCCGCGTCTCGGCGGGATCGGCGGCGAGGTCGTAGAGCTGCGCCTCAGGCAGCCCGTCGTGGACGCGGGTGCCGTCGGGCCGTTTCTGGTTGTCGGAGAAGCCGCCCGACCCGCGCCAGGCCACCAGTTTCCACGCGCCCTCGCGGAAGGCGAAACGGCCGTTGACGCTGTGCATGACCAGGTCGTTGCGACGTCCGGCTTCGCCGCGCAGCAGCGGCAGGAAGCTGACGCTGTCCTCGGCCGCGCTCTCGGGACGATCCGTGCCGACCAGTTCCGCCGCCGTGGCGAAGAGGTCGTGCAGGCCGAGCAGGCCGCCGCAGACCGTGCCGGGCTTGACCGTGCCGGGCCAGCGCGCCAGGAACGGCACGCGGTGGCCGCCCTCCCACAGCTCGCTCTTGTAGCCGCGGTAGTCGGCGCTGGGCCGGTGGCCTTGCGCCTCAAGCGCCTTGACGCCGCCTTTGCCGGCGCGCCGGTCGTCGCCGGTCACGATGCCGACGTACGGCGCGTAGCCGTTGTCGCTGGTGACGATCACGAGGGTCTGCTCGGCGAGGCCGTGGCGGTCGAGCGCGGCCAGTACGCGGCCGACGGTGTCGTCCACCTGTTCGACAAAACCGGCGTAGTGGCCGAGCGGGTGGTCGCGCCGCCACGGGCCGGACGGCACGACCGGTGTGTGGGGCGCGTTGAGCGGCAGGTAGAGGAAGAAGGGGGAGCCGGCTTTCGCGGCCTGGGCGCGCGCGGCGATATAGGCCTCGGCCTTGGCGGTGATGGCCGGCAGCACGTCCAGCGCGGAGAAGCCGGGCGCGGTGGGGCCGGCGCGTCCGCCTTCGGTGCTGGTCAGGGTGGGCAGGGCGGTCAGGCGGTCGTTCTCGATGTAGGTGTAGGGGGCCATGTCGAGCGAACCGGTGATGCCGAAAAAGGTGTCGAAGCCGTGGGAGAGCGGGGAGTCGCTGAGCGGCTTGGTATAATCCACCGCGCCGCCTTTAAGCAAAGGGTCGTCGGTGGTTTGACCGGCCCAGCCGAGGCCGAGGTGCCACTTGCCGAAGCAGGCTGTGTGGTAGCCCTTGGCCTTGAGCAGCGAGGCGACGGTGGGGCGGCCGGGGGCGATCAGCGGGGCGCTGAGGCCGAAGAGCACGCCGCGCTGCAGGCGAGTGCGCCAGGCGTAGCGGCCGGTGAGGATGCCGTAGCGCGTGGGGGTGCAGACCGAGGAGGGACTGTGGGCGTCGGTGAAGCGCATGCCCTGGGCGGCGAGCCGGTCGAGGTGCGGCGTGCGGATCATCGAGGCGGGGTTGTAGCAGCCGACGTCGCCGATGCCGAGGTCGTCCGCGAGGACAAAGACGATGTTGGGCGTGCGGGCCGCGGCGCCGGTCTGGGCGTGCGCGCGACCGGCAACGGCGAGGCAGGACACGACGGCCAGGGCGGACGCGAGCGTCGGGATGCGCATGGTCACCTCCTTCAAGCCCCGAGCGTCAGGGTTGCGGCGTCGGGCCACGGCACTTGGGCGGCGCCGCAGCCGGTCACGACACAGCGATCAGCCTGCGCGTCCGGGCGGATGTTGGAAAGGGCGTCGGGGTCGAGGCCGCCGGTGCCGCGGGCGGCGCCGGCGGCATACCAGACGGTTCGTGAACCGGCGGCGCGCAAGGCGCGGTCCAGGGCGTCGGTCACATCGCGCCAGGGGGCATCGGCCGGTCCGTCGAGCCGCACGCGGCGCTGCGCGGTGACCTGGGCGAGCAGGGCATCGAAGCCGGCGAAGTCGGCGGGCAGGGGCGCGGGCGTGACGCTGGCGGGGTCGACGAGGGTGAGGGCGAGGGCTGCGCCGTAGATGGGCGCCTGCTCGCCCAGCTCGCAGGGCTTGACGGCGATGCCGTCGGCGAGGCGCGCGGCGAGGCCGGCCTGGAGCGCGGGCACGAACAATTCCCAGTCGCGGGCGAGGTTGCCGCCGATCACAAAGGCGTCGGCGCGGAAGCGGGCGAGCCAGGGCGCGACGAATTCGGCGAGGTTTTCGCCGAAGCCGCGGAAGATGCGGCGGGCGTCGGCGTGGCCGCTGAGCGCGAGGTGGGCCAGTTCCTTGCCGCCCGCGACGGGCGTGCCGGTCAGGCGCTGCCATTCGCCGGTCAGCCAGCGGGTCGAAAAGTAATCGTCTGCGATGCCGTCGCGGAAGGGCACATGCCAGAGTTCGCCGTCGGGCGGCACGTTGTCGCCGCAGGTCTGGGGACGTCCCTCATTGAGGAACGAGGCGCCGAAGCCGGTGCCGAGGGTGACGACCACCGGGCGGCTGAAGCCTTGGGCGCCGCCGCGGAAGTACTCGCCGAGGGCGAAGCAGGCGGCATCGTTGTTGAAGACGACCGGCCGGGCGGGGGTGCCGAGGGCGTGGCCGAGGGCCTGGCGGAAGTTGACGCCGAAGCACTGCTCGTACTTATTTTGGTGGGGGGTGATGCGGCAGATGCCGGCCGGATAGTCGAAAGGGCCCGGGATGGCGAGGCCGACACCCCGGACGGCACCGGGGGCGACCTGGGCGGCGCAGGCGCGGATGGCCTGCTCAAAGACTGCCAGCACGGCGGAGGGGGCGAGGTGGGTGTCGAGCGCGGTGCGGAGGGTACTCTGCGGGCGCAGCTCGAAGGTTTGGGTGTCGACCAGGTCCAGCGTGATGTGGGAGCCGCCGACGTCGATGCCTAAGTAGTACATGGGGATCAAAAAACGAGGCGCCAGGAGTCGAGCTCCTGGCGCCGGTGTTCACTGGTAGCGGTCCATGTAGCCGCCGGGCAGTGGCATGGTGCCTTCCCAGCCTGCCGGCGCGGCCCACGGCATATCGGTTTCGTTCGGGTTGTCGACCATGCAGCCGGCGAGGCCGAGCAGGGCGAACGCCGCGAGCAGGGCGCAGAGGCTGCGGGTCAAGCACGTCTTAGAAGAAGACGACATCGCCCTTCTCCACCGGCGCCTGCTGCCAGTCGTTCAGGATGTCGGCGACCACGAAGTTCTTGCCGCGCACGGCCTGGCGCAGCTTGATGCGCGTGACGAATTCGCCGGCAGCGCTCTGGCGGCCGGTACGGCGCACATTCATCTCGAGCTGCGGCAGGGCGTTTTCGCGCTCGGGTCCGAGCAGCTCGGCGATGGCGTCGTCAGAGAGTTCGATGATGGCAAACTTCAACTCGTCGTTGGCCTCGATGATTTTGCCCTTGTCGCCGGCGGTGGGGGCGGTGCCGGCCGCAAGCTGGGTGTCGCCGGCCGGACGGTTGACGCCGCCCTTCAGGCGCTCCTCGAGCAACTTGATCTGCTCACGGCTCTTAGCCAGCTCGTCGGTGATCGTGACCTTCTCCTCATTCAGCGTCTCGATCGAATTCTTGGCGTCGGCGAGTTCGGCCGAGAGCTCCTTTTTCTCGGCGTTGAGCTTTGTGACGCGCGTCTCCAGCTCCTCTTTCTCGGTGGTGAGGGTGGCGACCTTCTCCTTTTCGCCCTTCAGCTCCACCTTGGCGGCGCGGCCGTCGGTCTTGAGCTTATTGATCTCATCGACCGAGCCGGTGAACTGCTCGCGCATCTTGGTGAGTTCGGCGCGCGTCTTGTTGAGCGAGGCCTGCTGAGCCTTGGCACGCTCAAAGAGCTGGTCCATCAGCTCCTGCATGGTGCCGGGGCCCTTGGTGGCGGGCTTGTTATCCACCGGGTCGAGGACATAGTTGCCCTCGGCGTCCACCGCAAAGAAGCTGCGGAGCTGGAGGCGTTTTTCAGTGTTGCCGAAGTCGAGCGTGGGCAGGTTCTGCTGCTCCAGCTTGATCGGGTAGGCGTCCAGCATGGCCTGTTTCTCGGGATTAGCGAGTTCACGGTCGGACACCTCGGAGATGTCCTTCATGACACCCGGCGCATCCGCGTCCGGGGCGTCAGCAGCCTCGATGGTCTTGGCCACCTTGATGAACTGTTCCTCGAGCACGCTGTTGCGCTTCGTCAACAACTCCCGCTTTTCGAACAGCTTGATGGCGAAAAACAGAGAGACCGCACTCAGGATCAGAATGATGATAACCAACACACGCAGCACTTTAGCCATTGCAAAACCCTCGACATTAACCGATGACACGTTTACGCATATGGTCAAAAGGTAAATCAAACCGGGGTGAACTGCAACAACAAACTGAATTCGCCCGCTTTTTTTTTTGCGGTTTGAAATTGACCTCTCCGGGCAGTTCCCGTATAACTACCCTCTACTATGAATGAGAAGCACCCCAAGATTTTTTGCGGTCGGCTGATGTTGCTGCTGAGTGTGGTGGCCCCTTTGTGCGCGGCGTTCGCCCAGAACGCCGTGGAGGACGCGGCGCTGCGCGAGGAGTTGCGTTACATCGAGCTGCTCCAGCAGATGCGCATGCCGGATATCGCCGACGAGGTGATCGCCGAGACCAAGAAGCGTTTTCCCGAGGCGGGTGCCCTGCTGAAGGTCAGCGAAACCAAGGGTTTGCTCTCGCAGGGGCGCTTTGACGAGGTTCAGAAGGCGATCGACGCGATTCCGGACAAGAACGGGGTCGAGTTCTGGGCGCTGACGCTGGCCAAGGCCGACGCCTACTATGCCTTTGGCAAATACGCCGATGCCGACAAGCTCTACCTGACCTTCTTCAAGAAAATCGAGAAGCCGACGGGCGCGCTGGTCACCTTCTACCGCGATTCTGCCTACAAATATGTCCAGATGCTGCTCTATCTGGGCAAGGACCGCGAGGCGCTCGCGGCCTTCCGCAATCTCTTCAAAGTGCCGCTGGAGGAGGCGGTCGAGCGGCAGGTGCGCGCCGACATGGCCGAGCTGATGCTCAAGCTGCTGCCCGACGAGAAGAAAAAAGAGGATCGGGACAAGATGATGAAGGAGACCGAGACCAACGTCGACAAGCTGCTCTGGAAGCAGGACGTCTGGTTCGGCAAGGCGATCGTGATGAAAGCCCATCTCTTCCTGATGCGCGGTGACCTCAAGGGCGCGCAGGAACTGGTCGAAAACTACATGCCGCAGCTCAAGACCATCCACGATTCGCTCGTCAAGCAGGATCCGGACGGCTCGCAGGGCATGCTGCGCATGAGCCCGATGCCGCAGTGCCGCTACCTGCTGGCGGTGCTGCTGATGGACGAGGCGATGGCCGAAGCCAAAAAGGACAAAGCCGACGAGGAGCGCATCAAAGACCTGCTGGTCGGCGAGAAGGATGCCCAGACCGGCAAGCGCAAGCAGAACGGCGCCTTCAACCACTTCATTAATGTCTTCATCCGCTTCCCGGAGAGCCAGTGGGCCTCCGAGGCCGGCGAGCGCTCCGAGAACCTGCGCAAGTTCATCAAGGCCCGCTACAACGCCGACCTGCGCACGCCGGTCACCGAGGAGCAGATGCGCCGGGTGCGCGAGATGCAGTTCGCGGGCGCGCGGCTGGTCTTCAGCCAGAACCAGTTCAAGGAGGCGGCCGCAAAATACATGCTGGTGCTCAACCAGTTCCCGGAGACCCCGGAGTCGGTGCCGGCCTTGGGCGACCTCGCGATCAGCTATATCGAGACCGCCGACAAGGATGCGGAAGCCGCGCTGATGGCCGAGACCGTCACGGCCCACCTCTCCGAGCGCTTCTCGGCCCATCCCAAGCTCATGAAAGACGCGGGCGACCAGATGCGCCGCATCGGCGAGCGCTACGGCGAGCTGCGCATGGAGGACAAGAAGCGCCAGACTTACGCGCTCTTCTTCCGCGACTACCCGACCCACTACGCCGCCGGCCAGCTCGTGATGAGCTTTGGCGAGCGCGAGTTCAATGCCAAGAACTACGTGGGCGCCATGACCTACTATCGCCAGATCAGCGAGACCTACACCAACTCGACCCACTATTTCGACGCCATCAACCGCATGGCGCAAATATACAAGGAGGAGGGGCAGGCGACCAACGAGATCCAGACGCTGGAGTTTTATGTCGAACGCCTCGCCGCGCGCGAGCGCCCCGGCCACGCCCTGGTCGTCGGCTCGTTCCGCCTGGCCGACGCCTACCGCGAGTACGGCATCCGGCTGATCAGGGGGGGCGGCACCAACGAGACCGTTGACGCCGAGCAGAAAGCGGCCGAGCAGAAGGAAGGCGTGAACATGCTGAGTAAGGCGGTCATGGGCTTCAACAACGTCGTCAAGATGCTTGAAGAGAACGCGGCCGCCTACCAGCAGAACGACGAAGAGAAGCAGCGCAACGAGCAGATGCGCGAACTGGCGGTCTTCACCAAGGCGGTGTGCCTCACCCAGATCAACCAGCCCGAGGACAAGCTGCCGCTGTTGCGCAAGCTGGCCATCAGCGGGTACGAGGAGTATGTCAAGCGCTACCCCAAAGGCAAATACGCCCCCAAGGCACAGTTGCAGATCGGCACGCTCTACACCATCCTGCAGGACACGACCAACGCGCAGGCCGCCTTCGAGAAGCTCAGCAAACTCTACCCCGAATCTGACGAGGCCAAAAACTCCGTGCCGATGCAGGCCGCCGCCCTGATCGAGATCGGGCTGCGCGGCGAGGGCGTCGCGAAGTACCGCCAGATGTTCGCTGCCGGCGGCACCTACACCGAAGGCCAGTTCATGGCCGCGGCGCGCGCGCTGGAGGAGAACAAAGAGTACGACATGGCCATCCAGGCCTATGACAAGGTGCTCGCGACCGCCAAGGACGTCGGCCAGATCGCCAACGCCCGCCTGGGCCGCGCCCGCGCACTGGTCGGCGTCAAGAAATTCACCGAGGCCCACAAGGCGCTGGACGCCTTCATCACGGACAAGGAGCTGTCCAAACTGCAGTTGGTGGTCGACGCCAACCTGCTGCTGGTTGAAGTGGCCAGCGAGGAGGGCAAGGTCGAGAAGGACAACAACGAGCGGACCCGCCTCTTCAACGCCGCAGTGGACGCGCTCAAGATGGTCAAGAAATACCGCACCCAGCCGGAGGAGCTGGCGGATCTGGACCTGAAGGCCGGCGAAATCCTGCTGCGCAAGCTGACGGCCGAGAAGAAATTGGGGCTCAACGAGCAGGCTGCCGAGACGCGCGGCAAGGCGATCGTGGCCTTTCAGGGCATGATCATGGCGATCGATCCGGGCAATGCCGCGCTGGCCAATACGCTTGAAAAGGCGTACTATAACTGCCTGCCGCTGCTGCTGGAGCACAAGAAGTATAAGGACGCCGCGGAAGATTGCGAGAGATACCTCTCGCTCTTCCCGGACGGACGCTATAAGACCGACGTGCAGAACTGGCT
>Ga0265294_10006513_pt1 | contig 14013 bp, 16 predicted proteins | sample MunlanPumphouse3_FD_192504 | JGI IMG/M metagenome (GOLD analysis project Ga0265294, IMG submission 192504) | Groundwater microbial communities from a municipal landfill in Southern Ontario, Canada - Pumphouse #3 | ecosystem: Environmental > Aquatic > Deep subsurface > Groundwater | place... | reverse complement strand
TCCTTGTATAAAAATAATGTAGATTATAATCCAGAGCAGTTTAAATTAGAAAAAAGAGTTAAAAAAGGAGAGTATGCATCATAGTATTTAAGTAGTTTTTAATGTGGCAACTGTGTCAGTCACCATTAGTAACACTTAATTACAGCTCTAAGTACTCATCCAATCTACCTTCAAAAAAGATAGCTAATTGTGAGATTGTTTGACTCCAATTATGTACTGGTTGAGTCCATTTCTCTTTAGCATTTTTTATACCCATATAGAGTAATTTTAGTAATGAATCTTTGTTTGGAAACGCTCCTTTTGTTTTAGTTAATTTTCTAAATTGTTTATGTACTGATTCAATAATATTAGTCGTATACATTATCTTTCTAATTTGATATGGGTACTTAAAATAATGAGACAAATTCTCCCATTTATTATTCCAAGATTTTAAAACTATAGGGTATTTTTTACCCCATTTATCATCAAGTTTTAATAGCTCATCTTCTGCTATATCTTTAGAAGTTGCTTGATAAACCAGCTTTAAATCTTTCATAAAAGGTTTTTGATCTGCTGAAGCCACATACTTTAATGAGTTTCTTATCTGATGGACAATGCAAAGCTGAACTTCTGTTTTAGGGAATATACTCTTGATGGCTTCAGGAAAGCCATTTAAACCATCAACAGATGCAATTAAAATATCTTTAACACCTCTATTTTGGAGTTTAGTTAAAACTCCTAACCAGAAATTGGCACCCTCACTTTCTCCTATATATAAGCCTAATACATCTTTCTTTCCCTCTTTATCCATACCCAAAACAGTGTAAACAGCTTTAGTATCATACTTACCGCCATCTTTGATTTTATAGTGAATTGCATCTAACCAAATAAAAGTATATATTGGCTCTAAAGGTCTATCTTGCCATGCTTTCACTTTTTCAATTATCTTATCGGTGATATTACTAATAGTGCCTGTTGATAGTTCTATTTTATACATATCTTCTATATGCTTAGAGATGTCTATGTAGCTTAATCCTAGTGCATACATGGATAATACTTTTTGTTCTATATCATCTGTTAAATGTGTTTGATTTTTTTTGATAAGCTGGGGTTCAAATGAACCAGCTCTATCTCGTGGAGTATCAAGAATAAAACTACCATCTGAACTTTTCATTGTCTTACTTGATTTGCCATTCTTTCTATTTTTATTACCAGAAAAAACATCATCTGTAATATGTGAATCTAATTCTGCTTCTAAAGCAGCTTCAACAAGTTGTTTTACTAATGGTGCTAACACGCCATCTTTTCCACTAATATTTTTGCCATTCATTATATCTTGAACTGCATCATTAAAATTAAATTCTGTATTCTCGTTTATGTTCATCTTTATCAACCTTATATTTAAATTATATCAGATTGACACAGTTGCCACATTAAAAACTACTTAAATACTATGATGCATACTCTCCTTTTTTAACTCTTTTTTCTAATTTAAACTGCTCTGGATTATAATCTACATTATTTTTATACAAGGAATGTGCTAGTAAAATTAACTTTCTCATGACTGCTATTTGTGCTGAAGTTGTATGCTTTTTTCTATCTTTTAAATGTTCATAATATGTTTTAAATTCTTCATTAAATCGTACAGTTGAGAGAATAGAATAAAAGATAACTCCTCTATACATACTCAATCCCTTTTTAGATATTCGAGAGCGTTTTTTTACTGATGTTCCTGATTCAATAGTTATAGGATCTAATCCTAATAATGCTGTAATCTGTTGTCTATTTGCATTGGGATAATTTAAAAAAAGATGTAAAAGAAATATTCCAACTAGAGTTCCAATGCCCTTGATTGAGGTTATATGTGCAAAAGATTTTTTGAGTGTTTCATCATTATTTATGATTGCTTTTGCTTTATTAATTAGCTCTTGTTGCTCCTTATCTATACGAGCAATATTTTTTTTAACATCATTAAGTATATAACTTGAACTTTTATTTGTAGTGACTGCTTCATTATAATTTTTAAACGCAACTTTTTGCTTCTGTAAAAAGCGATAATAGCCCACTAGTTCTCTTATCGCATCAACTGTAGGATTTATTACAGGTACTGCAATATCTTTTTTATTAATCATTATTTGCATATTAAAAAGCATTTGTGCGTCTGATATATCTGTTTTATTTCTATTGCCTAAAGACTTAGAAAAATTTGAACTAATAAAAGTATTTACCACATACGCATATATATTATTTTTAGCGCAAAATCTTGTCAATACTACACTGTAATTTGCTGTAGGTTCATAAATAAAAACGAAAGGTTTGTCATTTTTATAAAGCTTTTTTAGCTTTTTGTAAAACAGCTTTAGGTTTTTCTCATCATTATCAATCTCAACAGAAGATTCATTGGCTTCAACATATATTTGAAGTGTGAACTTTGAGACATCAATTCCTATAAAATTATACATCTTGTCCTCCTAATTTAGGAGAATCCATTGTCTAGAGTTTTATACTCTATGAGCTGCTACACTTTACTTCGTCTCTTTAATACAGCCTAGTCAAAACCGGCTTTGTTGCCACTCAAGTTTTACGTGTAGCTATCCAACTGTGTCACAATCTTATTCAACTCGAATAGATTCAGAATTTTGTCGATATGCTACTTGAATTCTCTCTTTGGTATTATAAGAGAATTTTTTACGCTCCCTTTTTAAAATTCAATGAACATGATATTTTATAATTTGAGAAATTTAAAGCGATTCAAAATAAATCATATCAGAGGCTTCTTGTATCACAACTTAATACGAAGATTTTTTCTTACTGTATCTTTTAATTCTTCATCAACTTTGTATTTTATAGCCAAAGTATCAAAACCTGAAAATGCATTGATAGTTTTATCAAGTATTTCAAGAATATTCTTCTCTTTTAGTCCACAAAACTTTCCAAAATCTAAGATATCATCTTTTGTAAACCCATCTTGTTTGTTATTTAGTTTAATTTGGTGTGTATTTGTCCATTTACCAGTTGGGTCATAAGAGTATGTCATATCAAAGGCAGCTGATAGGCTCCATTGACCATCTCTGTTCATTAAGAATCCAAAGTTTTTAGTATGATCATCTTGATTTCTTCCTATAATATTAAACACTGCTCTTTTAAATATCTCTGAAATAGTGTCTTGTCCTAATTTTAATTGTCTTGCTGTTAAAACCAATTGTTCATAACTGTATGCACCTGTTTCATCTCTATGGGCATGGGCAATACCACACCAAGATACATAGTGCAATTTATCTTTAGCTACACCTTTTTGTTTATCAATTCTGTCAAATCTCTCAATTAAGAAGTGAAAGTCACCTCCTTCTTCAATAAAATCTGTTTTAGGCATATTAATTCCACACTCTTTAGCAAGCAATGAATAAATATATTCAATACGAGTCATACCTTTGGGGTCTTTATTGTCTCTGTCACTATTGGAACTACTATCAAACTTTAACAAATAGTACGAACATTTTTTTCTTTGGTTTACAGTTCCATCATAGAGTTTGCCATCTTTATCAATTGCGACTAATGCCTTTGATCTAGCTCCTCCAGCACTTGAACCAATTCTTAATAAATTAATTGCTGCTTCCCTATTTACACTTTCTAGTTCATTGGCAAAACTCTCTTTTTTTGAAAGTACTATTTCTGCTAATTGTGATAAATCATGTAAATTAAGTTGTGTATTACAATTTTTTGTTTCTACTTGAATAGAAGGTCTAAATTCAAGTGCTCCCATTGCTCTATTGCCAATATAAAGTAATCTTTCTAATGCTGTTATATCTTTAGGAGTTTTACCTTTTGAAGCAAAATATTGGTCTATAAGTTGATTACCAAATTTATCTGGTAATGCATCTGCAATAAAACCTGGTAAGCCGTGGAATGTTCTATGACTAATATTATCAAATGTATAAAGAGCTTTGTTTGTTGAAACATGAATAGGTGATATTTCAATACCCATTTTTAGAAACTCTTTGTCATATTCAAAGGTTGCAAATTGAGTCTGATTTGGTTCATAACCCAAAGCTCCAATTTTTGTACCCCATAAATACACTTCCACAATTCCTGTCATTTTTCATCTCCCCATTTAGACCTATTATTCATATCTGCTTTTTTATGATTTCTAATTCTTTTAGGCAGCTTAGTACTACTTGCATCCATAGGACTGTAAGCCTCTTTATATTCAATTATATGCTGAAAATTATCAAGTTCTTCCAATCCTCTTAGTATTTGAATTAATGTAGAAATTTTGATATTGGTATGTTTATTAATAAAATTGCTATATGTTTGTGCATTGTATCCACCTTTATGTGCTAAATCATCCGCACTAATTTTATTGGATAAGCGTTTCTTTTCTATATTTATAGCAATAAATTCAATTATTTGTTGGTCATTCATTGTACTTAAATTCATAACTTTCCCCTTATTATTACTCTAATTATAGTTATTAAAAATATAATTGTCAATACATTAATATAATTATGATTATAGTGAATTAAATATTATAAGTATAACTATAATCTAGGTTATAGTATTAAGATAAAACTATAGTATAAGGAAACAGGTGATAAAGTGATGAAGTCAGGAGATATTTTTACACTCTCACTTTTTTTAGTTTAGAATTTTCTCAATATTAGCTTCGATTCCATTAATCTTTTGATTTGCTTTTAATAAATTCAATTTTAATATTTCAACACTGTGTTGTAGGTTTATCAACAAAGACATCATTGATTTTTGATCACTTAAATTAAATGACAAATAAGATATTCTCTTCTCTTTATCCGTTTTATCAGATGCTAAAGAAACTACTTTAATTTTATTTTTCTTGATGAATATTTCTAAATCGGTAATAGATAAACCATTTAATCTAGCATATAAATCTTTTGGAATCATCATACTGTCTTTATCTTCAATCATTTTCTCGTTAACATCATCTACAAAAGTAAAACTATCATTATTTTCAAAATAACTGGTTAAAGCAGCTTCTATAATATCAGTTTGTGTTGATTTTAAAGCTTCCGCAGAAAGTTTAAGTTGTTTAAATAAATCCGCTTTTAATTTTAATGAAATATGAGTTCCATCTTTAGATGGCTTTGTTATTTTCTTTTGTTTTATGATTGGCATACATTTATCCTTTGTTTATATATTTCAAATAAAATAGTTGTTTTGATATATTGGAGTAGTGTAATTTTATCTCAAATATTATTATCTTACAATAGTTTTATAAAAGAAGTGAATATATTTGAGCTTTAAAAAAGACAAATAATCATTCCAAAAACAAAGAAATATCAACATCTAAAATTTTACTAATTTTATAAAGATGTTCCAATGAGTAATGATGTGTAGTAATCTTTGGATTTTCTGCATGGGAAATAAAGCTTGAATTTTTCAAACCTAATTCTAAAGCTAAATCTAATTGAGTGAAGCTCTTATCTTGTCTATATTTTCTAACATTTTGAGAAACTTAATAATGAAACTCTTGAATTTCTTCTTCGCTAAAACCAAACAATAAAATCATTTACATATATGTATAATTTATTTCAGTTTATATCAAATAAAAGAATTTTAATAATACATATGCGTATAGTATAATCACATCTTAAGAACAGTTTTTATAAAGTTGACTTTATTCTTTGGGAGGGACCTATCTACAAGCTTCATCTTCTATATTATCTTTGAGTTATATTTTTTTCTATCTCATTAAGACCTTGAAGTAACTCTTCATAACTTGGAGGATTTCCAATAATCATACTTTTTGCCATATCTTCATAATCTAATTTAAAACTTTGATTTAGCTCTGGTGTTGGAACTATTTTAATAGCTTGTGGCGTAGCATTTGGATAATCAGCTTTATTGTCTTTGTAAAAAGTAGATTTATGTTTTACTACATCATTGAGTAAGTCTAAATTATCTATAGCCATTTTGCCATATTCACTATTGAATAGTTTTACCAAATCATAAATATGCCTACTCAGGTGATTTCTTTTCTCTATTCTTGATGGTTCATTTCTAGAGTTTTCAGCATGCAAAATAGTTGCTTTCTCCCAAAATGTTCTATCTGGTCGTAATATTTCTACTTCTATGGGATCACTTTTTTCTAAAATTTGCTCAAAAAAGCTATCTATCTTTTTTGTAATAGTAGGAACTCTAGCTGACCTTACTCCTGCTTCTATTTTTATCATAGGTTGTATATAATTACCACCATATTCAATATCTTCAAACAATTTTGGATAGTAAATATAGAGTGTCATCTCCCCTTGTGATACTATGTTAAAAGGTAAGTCAATGATTTTCTTTATCTCATCTTCTACAATTTTGAGTAAAATATCATCAGTATATTTTTGTCCAATATCTTTTAGGTTTTTAAGTTCTTTTTCTAGCTTTTTATTAGACCACATATTATCTGTATTTATCGTATCAAAATAGTTCCAAGGGTTCTGAAATTCTCCATAATATTTTTTTAATGTTTCAATTGAATAGGTGACATCAATATCCTCTGAAAATCTATCTATTAAGTTAAAGCCCTTTGATAAAGAAGTTCCCCCTTTAAATAAAATCCCTTTAGAACCATTTTCCCCAAATAATATATGCAGTACAATTGTAACCCACAAATCTTTTTCGACAACTACAAGAGGTAGCCCTTTTTGAGTTGCTACATAACTTAAAGCAGATTGTTGTTCATCAAGAGATAAAGCTAAAAATTCTTTAATGTATTGCATCTATAATCCCACTTATTTTATTTTGAATCCACAAAGAATAACCTTTGGAAGCTTTGTTTAAATCTTTAATATCAGTTTTATCTAATTTTCTTGCAAAATCTATTACTAACTCGTTAGACTCAAGGGCATTACGACCTAGATATTCCATTGCACTTAAAATCAAACCTGCTTTTTTATTATAAGCAATAAGTTTTTTTGCATTAATTCTTTTAAAAACTATCTCAGTTTTTCCCACAAATTCACTTTTGTGCAGTTTATCATTAAGATATATATACTTCATAGGGACATGATTCGATAACCCTAGCATATTAAGAGCCATAGAACCATCTGGAACTATCTTTGCATCATTAAGTTTAGCGATTGCAAGAGCAACAGAGATAGGACTTGGTAGTATCTCTCCAAAGAGTAAACTTTGTTTTGGTTTGTAGTAGATACCTTTTCTAAATCGTTTAATTGTACCATTTGCATTTAATTTGCTTAACTCTTTTTCAATACTATTTTTATTTGTATTAGTAAGCCTGAAACTATTCGAAGCAAAAGCAATACCATCAGATAGTTTAGATACTTTATATTTAACTCTAGTTGTAATTGGTTTTGTCATCTTTTGCTCCTTTTATTAATCAATATTATTAATTAATTATACTGAATTATATATCTATTGTCAATTATCTAAAACACTATAATTGCTTGCTTTGTTGCTTTATATGGAATTAAAATCAATCTATTTGTCTAAGTCTATCAGTAAAGGACCAAAATGAAGAGAACTCTAATTTAAGAAAGCCCAGTAATATGGTGTTATCAGCAAACAATTAAATTAAATTTCTCTTTTTAAAGGGGGTAATTATGTAATTACCCCCTTTAAACCACCTCTTGACTTTGACCCATTTATAAGTATAATTCAATATATATTTTATTTTTCACATCAATGAAAAATAGAGCAAACACAAGGAGTCTATTTATGTATAACTACATGACAATTTTTATGTTTTTAATTCTTCCAGCATCTATTTTAGCTACAACTAATAAATTAGAATTAGTGGTTATTTCTTCAGTGTTGTTTGCATTTGGATTGTTTTTTGCGTATGTTCAAGTCTATAGAAAGAATGAAAAGGTACAAGAGTATATTAAGGCGATGTTTTAAATCAATACAAAAACAGTCTTAACTATTTTTATCATCACAAATTGATTTAGCTAAGGCTTTAAATGTTTGTAGCTTTTGGTTTTCAATATAAAGCTTTAACCAACTTTGTACCCAAGAAGGGGTTGAAGATGTTGTCCAGTTATTACAAGTAGAGTATGGAACACTACTTAATTGACAAAACTGTTTAACATTTAAATTGGCTTCTTGTAATAATTCTTTAAATTTTTTATATTCCATATATTGATTATAGCTCATATGTATCTTAATAAGCAATTATGAGTTTATTTATCATCCGAAATAGGAAATTAATATTACTTTCAAGTATGGTATATTAAAATTAAAACAAAAAAGAGGAAAAAGGAAATTAAAATCATAATTGAAACGCTATTGCTGTTGTTTGGAATTGTATTAGGATATCAAGCACATAAATTAAATAAAAAGGTATTAAAGAATGAATAATGAAACAGTATTAATTATTATGATGTTATCTACAATAGCACTTATGCTTGCATACATTAAAGAATTGAATTCTGAAAAAAAAATACGAAATAAATAAAATAAATTATCTCTATTTATATTCAAAAACTAAACACTTACTTTAACTTCCCACAAAGTTCACGAGCAATAATATCAAACCTAGAAGCCTTTTCATAATACTCTAAAAATGGCTCTACCCAATTAGGAACAGGAATAGTTTTATCATCTTTACAAAATCCCCAATTATTTAAAGTTGAGTAAGGCGTTTTTGAAAGAAAAGAAAACTCTTTTTGTGAAATATTTAACTCTTTTAATCGTAAAATAAATGCTTCTTTAGTCATGTTATGCCTTTATATCTGAAATAGAAATAATTATATCATATATTTAACTATATTAGCTAATAAAGTATTGACAAGTTTATTAATGTAGTATATAATTTACTCATAATATATCTGTTGCAGATAATAAAGGAGTCGAAATGTTAGTGTTAAGTATTATTGGAGGTGCGATATTAGTCTTTATTCTTTTTATGATTGTTCAATCTATTAACAAGTACAGTTATAAACATTTTAGATATGAGTTTTATAATAAAAGAAACTTTATTATAATCTCAATATCTTATGGTTTAATATACTTTGGAAAAAGAGGATATGAAACGGCTTTAATTAAACATGGAGATATTCTTAATGGTCAACTTTTAATGGCTATTGGAATTTTAGGAATATTTTATGCTCTGTATTACAATATAAAAAGAACCAATTTTATGTTTGGTTTTTTTATGAGTTTATTTCAAGCAATGTTATATTTACCATTAGCTGTTATTTCATTTTTTATTCTCTTAGGAGCATTGGCTTATTTTTCTGATACTAAGCCTGTTTATGTTGTTAATGGGAGGTGAAGTTAGATTACATGGTTACAGTTTCGGATTATTCTATGCTCTGTTAATTGTAATTCTAATCTCATTTTGAATTTCTGAAATAACTTCATTTTTTATGTCTAATTCCTTTGCCCTATTTTGGAAATTTGTAAAAACTTCTATTGTATTTTCAATTATTTCTTTTGCATAATTTTCCTTAATTGAGTGCTGATTTGAAATTTTTAAAATATCTTTCTTTGTAAAATCATTTGTTTTGCCCATCAATGATAACTGGTGATTTTTTGTATATCCAGTTCCATTTGCATATGTTATATCGTAAGCTGGAGAAATATTCCAAATACCGTTTTTATTCATAGTGAATGCAAAGTTTTTAGCATGGTCATCTTGATTTTTTCCTATATTATTAAACACCATTCTTTTAAATTGTTCATTTACTGCTCTTTGGCTTCCTGTAAGATACCTAGTAAGCCTAAAAAGGTCATCATATGAGTAATGCATTGGAATATTAAAATTTGAATGTGTAAGTCCTGCTACTGAATGTAAATGTAGTGTTTCACCCTTGTTTCTGTCAAACCGTTTTATTAAATAGTGAACCAAGTTCCCATGTGTTAATAATTCAATTTTAGGAACATCAATACCAACTTCTCTTGCCATATTCATATAAAGATACTCTAGTTTTGTATAGTCACTACTGCTTCCATCATCATTTGCAATATCAAACTTAATCAAATAGTGTTCAAAATCCTTTTTTAAATCTCTTTTAACACCACTTGTCATTTCCTTTGTATTTGGGTTATATCCAACTATCGCTTTTGCTCTTGCACCACCTGCACTAGCTGCACTATCCATGAAACTAAGAATCTCACCTGCAACTTCAATGGCATCACCACTTATGATTTTTTTTGCATTTTCGTAAAATTTTTGAAGCTCTATAAGTTCATCTGTTATTCGTTCATCTGTTTTATAAATAATTGGCTTATATGTAATTGCCCCAATACTTTTATCACCAACAAACATTAGTTTTTGTATTACATTAAGTTCATGTGTTGGAATCTTTTTTGATTCAAAATATCGTTCAATAACTTTAGTTCCGAATTTATCAGGTAAAGTATCATGAAATACTCCTGCTAACCCTTCAAAATATCTATCATCTGTATTTGTATATACAGTATTTAAAGATAATGGCAATTTTAAAGGAGATATTTCAAGCTTAGATTCTTTAAATTTTTGATCATATTCAAAATAAACAATCCCATTTTTTAAAAGTATTGTTCCTATTTTTCTATCAAAAATATATGCTTCAACTTCCATATTCATTTGTCAATCCTTTTAGGCAAGTTATCTGCTCTTCTAATTTCATCTAAAGATTTATACTCTTTTTGTTTTATTAATGCATTTAGCTTATCAAACAGCTTTAAAGCCATTAATATTTTTATTAAATTTTCAAATGAGATTTTATTATTATAAATAAATTGTTTATATGTAGGAAGTGGAACATCAGCTTTTAAGGCCAGTTCTTTTTGTTGAATATTTTGTATCTTTCTTTCATTCTCTATTAGAATAACCATTTTAGAAATTATTTCAATTGGTGTGGATAGTTCTATCATTCTAGTCCTTATGTATATTATAATATCTTTATATAGCTTTATTCTATAGTTAAATATATTATATAGTACTTAGTTGGATGTTAAATTTCTTTTTAATTATTCAAATTCAACAACAATAGGCTTATCAGGCTCTTTTTCTGCAAATCTTACATATTTTCCTTCAAATCCTACATGAGCTGTTCCTGTTCTTCCATCTCTGTTTTTTAGTATTATAATTTCTGCAGCTTCTTGTCCATTGTCACTATTGGATAGATTTAATTCTTTATTTTTCTCTTTTTTGTAATATGTTTCCCTGTATAAACCAAGTACAATATCTGCATCTTCCTCAATATTTCCAGAATTTTTTAAATCACTTAATATTGGTCGTTTATTATCTCTTGATTCTAAGCCTCTGTTTAATTGCTGAAGTAAAAAAACTCTTATATTGTAATCTCTTGCTATTTTCTTTAACATTGATGAAATCTGCCCTATTTCAATGTCTTCTCTGGTTTTTCCTAGAAGCTGTACTTTTCCCGTATGATCAACAAACACATTTTTTATATTTGGATTTTTTCTTAAAATTGCTTTTATTCTACTTTGTAATTCTGTTAGTGTAGGATATGATTTATCGTGTATGATTAAATTTGATGTTTCAAAAAAATCAACTGCTTCTTGAAAATTAGCCCTACTCTTGACTAAGCCTTTTTTCAAATCACTTAAGCTCTCTTGTGCTTTTGTAGCTATAAGTCTCATCATAATCTTTTTTGCAGGCATTTCCAATGACTCTATTAGTACCCCTGCTTTATCTTGCAAAGATTGTATTGCTAAAGTGGAAATAATACTTGTTTTACCCATAGAAGGTCTTGCTGCAATTATAATTAAATCGCCATCTTCAAAAGCTCCTATTATTTTATCTAGTGCTTTTAACCCCGAACTCTGCCCTACTATCTTCGAGCCATTTTCAGCAGCGTCTTTCATATCTTTAACCACAAGTGATATTAAATCTTTTGTAGTTAAGGCATCTTGAATATTTTGATTTTCAATAGCCTCTATATCTTTTTGTAAACTATATAAAACATCATCGCTTTTTATATTTTCTTCAATATACTTAGGAATTTTTCTTGATAAGTTTTGAATTTTTCTTATTTTTGAGTCTTCTTTTATTTCAATACAATACGCTTCTACATTAGTAATAGGATTTGTACTTATTACTTCAATTAGAATTGAATCATTAAACGCCTTTCCTACCCCTCTTCTTCTTATAAAATCTTCATCTATAGGCATCTCTTCATTATGTAATTCCAACATAATTTCGTAAATATCTTGATGTGCTTTTAAATAAAAATCTTCTACTTCAAGAATTTCAGAAACAGTATAAATTTCATCAGAGCTAAATAAAATTGAACTTAATATCGTTTTTTCAATGCTAATAGAATATGCTATATCCAATGTTTTACCTTTTATAAAAAAGTATTCGTTTTGAAACGAATACTTTTAATTAATTATCTGTTTTACTACTTTCTTCAATATATATTTTTAGTTGCTCAATTGTTAAAAGAGATTTAGATTTTTCTATTTCTTGAAAAGGATCATTTAAATTTTGAATAAATAATCTGTATTTAGAATTTCCTTCTTCATCTTTTTCTTCTTTAATATCTGTAACCATATATTTAAATGATTCTCTGTCTCCAAATTCATTATTCTTATGAATATAAATTATTTTATTGTTGTATCTTTTAGTTGGATTTTCTACCTCTATTTTTCCTACTAAATTCCTATTTTTATATAAATATCTCCAAATTATTAAACTTTCTTCTTTTGTTATAACTTTTCCATTTGAGCCATTCACTAAATAACCTGTTTGATCTTGCACTGATATAATTTCTTCTGGTTCAAACCCTGGAACACCATTTGCTAGTTGTTTTCCTGAATATTGCACAATTACTTGCTCTCTAAATTTCTTAAAATCTTTAACTGTTAATAATCTTTGAATTTCATTTGGTTCTTCTTCAACAGAAGATGACTCTATATAATCTTTTTTAAATAGTTTTTTTAATGTTTCCTCAACCCCTAATTCATTATCTTTTACAATATTTGTATGATTAGAAGTTAATACTTCTCTTAATACAATAAGATTATTTTCAATATCTATATTTTCCAATGTGTGAAATTTATTTAAGTATTCACACTCTTTTCCTAATAAGTATCCATATTTATTTTTATTTGTATTGTCATCAAGAAGTAAATCACTTTTAATTCTTTTTACATGAAATATTATATATTCGACTTTTGGTCCTATTCTCTCCTCTGTATAGGAAACATAGAGAGTATTTGAGCTTGCATTAATTTCTTCAAGAATAACTTCTAGAACATCTGCTCTAAAGTTTGTATACCTAGAATACTTATTTTTTAAATCTAAAATGCCTTTGATGGTTTCAATTTTTAGTTTTATAACATTTAAAGATTGAGATTTTATATACTCGTAGAATTTTATTGTGTGCTTGAATTTAAAGTTAACAATATCAATAAGATCATACATAAAAAAGTTTTTCTTTAGGTTTATTAAATACTCATCCATATCATCGTTAAAATTAATTAATATTTTTTTAGTATATTTCTCAAATTTAAAGTCATTTCTAATAAGCCCTACTTCTCTTACTGAATCACCTTCATCAAATGTTATATAAATATTGGCAAGTGTTTTAAGTGTTTTTCGGATTATACTATATAAATGTTTTTCATTTATATTTAGTGCCTTTATTTCATCTGTAGTAATTTCATAAAATTCTTTAAACAAAGAATCTTTACTGTCAACTTTTGAAATTATTAGCTTAAATACTTTTAAGTCATTAACAGTAAAAGCAGAAACATCTCCTTTTACAAACTTATTTAACTGAACAACTTTACGATTTTTTAACAATTTTTTCTGTTCTTCATTAAATAATTGTTGTTTCGTAGGTTTGATTCCTTGCTCCATTACACTTCCGTTAAACAAAATTTAAGTAATCATAACAACTTAATGCTTAAATTTCTCAATTTCTATGCTATTTGATAAAATAGTTCTCAATTTCTATGCTAGTGTTCTATCCGTAATCTATTTTTACTTTTCCTGAGTTTCTCATAGGACACCCAGATTTTCACTTTGAATAAACAGCATCGTAAATCTGTTTTTGGATTTCATCCCTTTCTAAAGGTTCTACACCAAATAAA
>Ga0265294_10006509_pt1 | contig 14015 bp, 4 predicted proteins | sample MunlanPumphouse3_FD_192504 | JGI IMG/M metagenome (GOLD analysis project Ga0265294, IMG submission 192504) | Groundwater microbial communities from a municipal landfill in Southern Ontario, Canada - Pumphouse #3 | ecosystem: Environmental > Aquatic > Deep subsurface > Groundwater | place... | reverse complement strand
ATTGCTTTGTTCAGCCCATCATAAACAACCTCATCAAACTCACCCATATTCCACGTATAATTCTTTTCATTAATATTATCTTCTATCACTGCCCCATCGTTTAAAGAATAAAACGGACCGTTAGGAGAAGTACCTATCTCTAAATAATAATCAGCATCATTATCAGTACAATCCACACAGGCATATGCTGTTGCTGGCATATTTTTATTAGAATTATTATATATCTCAACAGTTTGCACAGCACCAACAGTACCTATAGGAGAATCCTCTATTTGCTCCATGGTCTGCGTACCATCTTCACCAAACCCTATGATATAATCATAGTTATACACAGCAAATTCAAATAACTCAGTATCTAACCCACTGATTGTTACTATTATGTATCTAGGAGCAGAAGGATCTGGTAATGTTGCATAATAATAATCAGAACTGTAGTTTTCATCAGAACCACTATAAAAATCTTCTTCATAATCCTTCCAATAAACATGAACAGCATTAACTCCTTCTAATGTAACATTATCACAATACACTCTTATTCCGTCAACACGTATTCTTTCAGACATATCTAATTTCAACATTACTGAATCGTAAGCATTGATAGATACACCTGATACCGTAAGTATATTGTTGCTAATAGTCTGCAACTCTTCTGCTGTAAAACATCTAGAAGCAGTACCAATACCTGATAAAGTAGTATCACTACTTATTGATGAAAAATTACCGTTACAAACTATATTATATGCCATAAAAATTTCTCCTTATACGGTTGTTAACCAAGACACTAGTAAATTAGCAGACTTCTTGCTTTGTTTAAAATACTCATTTTTTACTGACCTCAAGTAAATAGTTCTAGAGTCACCTGGTGGTACTTGTTCAAAAATGAAAGGTATCATAGAACTGTCTATATTATAAAAATTTATATTATCTTTTGATATTTCTAGAAATTTATTAGGCTCATAAGAAATATCTTTAGAAACTCCATCTTCATTGATATTAAACGAGTTTTTACAGTAATCATAAATCTTAAGATCCGAAAATACACCACCACCCCAAAAATCTTGATTAGCTGCTAACTGTGTTGCCCCACCAGCTAATTTTATAAATAAATATTTTGTATCATCTACAACCCACGGCTCTCTACTTGTATAAAACAATACTCCGTTTATATAAAAACGAAGCGTGTCACCATTACTAGTAAAATTACCATCATTAGACCATACCATAGCAACATGAACCAAAGAATTAATATCTATAAAATTATGTAACATAATATAACTAGATGTTTCATTATATAGATTTAAATTTCTTCTGAGATGCCCACATGCTATCTCAAACCAAGCCCCAGATCGTATATTTAAAGATATAATATTATTATTGTTATTAACTAATGAAAACAAACTTCTAGAATACCAATTATCAAAAATATCTCTACCATATGAGTCATAGTATGGTTTAAACCAAAACTCTATAGACCCTCTTTCTAAAGTAACTCCTTCTAGTGGTATCTCTAAATAATCATGACCAGTTAAACACAACCCTTTATCAAATTTAACCTGATCAAAAAATTTATTCCTTTCTATATTTATATCAGTTAGATAAATAGTAAAAGCTTCTCCAATTCCTCTATACCTAAATTTAAAAGACTTAAAGCATCTTTCATTTAATCTATAATCCAATGATCGATCATAAAAGTAAACAGCATGATAATCATCAACAAGTGGATACGCATAATCACAATCTTCAAACTTAAGTTGTATCTTATTCCAACCAGTATTTAAACTAACAGAAGATATATTCCATACATAATATATAGGATTAACATCATTTAAATTACCAAAAGTAATATCACCAAAAGTTGTATCCAACTTTGAAATATCGTCTATCCACAACCAAAAAGAAAGAGCATCTTTAACTGACCAATACTTATCATAACCAAAGTCATCACCTTCTTTATTTGTAATAATATCAATATCTGAAGAATCTGGATAAGATATTTTTAAAGATCTACTAAGTGTTTTAACTTTTAAATAATCATTGCTTAATATACTTACTGTAGAATTCCACCACCAAAAATACTCTGTTGGTGCATATTTAGTGTCACCATAAACTTTTATTGTACTAAGATAATCTTTTCCATAATTATCTGAGCTATCATCAAATGCATAGTTAGTGGCCGTATCCCTTGTAACTGCAACCCATTTTACATAACCGTAAGTTCTATAAATATGCGGATATCTTATGCCCCAATTGTTAGTTTGATCTAAATGCTGAATTCCTTTAATAGTATAAAATCCACTATTTTTTATATTTATCAATGCATGTACAGTCTGCCAAGCACCATTAGCAGTAGTACTTGGGTATATGTCAATAACTTCAACACCTTCTAGCCTTAAACTCATTTCATCTAAAGAATCTACATCATACGCCTGATAGGTTATATTATACACACTAGCCTCAATGTAAACACTTGTAGTAAATTCATAATCGATATAACCAGCTCTGTCTCCAGAAGAGTCATCGGTATAATAAACAGTTATATTAGTACTGGAATCACTAAAACATACTTTATGCGGATCACTAAAAACATTGTCTGAATATCTAAAAAATTCCTCGTCATTAGACCAGTCAGTCTCATTATCTTGTGGGTTTTTATTTTCAAGACTGTGATTTAAAACAGTAAATTGATCTTGTAGGTTTACACACACTACAGGCCAGTCTTCACTGTTAACGTACCCAGACTCCACATAAGTATAAACCTCTATTTCCCTAAGATACGCACCCCAAAAATAATCCCGTTCCCCAGTTTCATAATTATCAACATATAGTCGTTCCCCAGAATAATCAGTTACTGTAAACTTTAAACGTCTAGCCTGAACAGGAGTAATAATATAATCATTAAAATCCTCAGTATTACCAGTCACACTCTTTACAATAGTAAAATCACCTGATACAGTGGTTGAAATTTCAATTGTAAAAGATTTTGTAGTAGTTACTACAGCTTCACCCAGCCCATGGTATAAAACTATCCTATTTATAGTATACAGATCCCCAAAATCAATCACTAAATATGGATCTACTCCATCTACTTCTTGAAATGCCCACGCATGATCTAAACTATAGGTATCTGTAACACCCTCTACAGCATACGTTGGGTATGAATTACTAAAATAGTAGTTAGTATCGACTTCAGAATTATATGCCACATTTATTGGAGAAGAATATTCTGTAAGTATATTACCTAGATATTCCCATTCACAATTATAACCACCTCCGACACAATAGGCTGAATTAATATTAGGATAAACACCAAGTGTTCTGACACATCTTGTAACACCATCACCGCATAGTAAGTTTAACCGCAACCATTTAACATCATTTACATCACTATTATCCCAACCTACTTCAAGAACATTATTAGTTGTACTATTAGAATAATCAACATTAGATATAGTACTTAACCACAATTTATCTGTTGAATTACCATAATTCCGAATAATACTCAAACCATGTCGTTTTTCTAAATCTATAGCAAAAGACTGGTACCAATTAGAATTGTTTAACGTTACATTTCCATCACCATCACTTAAACTGTATATTACATTATCATTACTTCCATATAAAGATACTTGGTTAATTGATGTAGTAGGAGAATGGTAAAACTTAACTTTGTTAATTAAAGCATTATCATCTGACGTTCTAAAACTAACAGCACTATTATTCCCATAAACACTTGTTATTTTCATATAATCAACAGACAATTCTGCGGCTGGACCGTAATCTCTATATCTAACAAAATACACACGTACCCTATTAATAGGCTTAGTATGACAAGTACCACTATAAACCTTAGAACCATTCCAAATAAAACTAAGATCACTACCAGTTCTAGTAATTGTAAAAAAATTACTACCATTGTTTACAGAACTGCTTTGATAAACATTACCAATCTCGTTGTCTAAATTTATTCGCATAGAATAACTACCAGACCACCAATCCCCTACTGATATAGAAATAACTTCACTATAACTAATATGATCTAAGTATAAATACATATATCCAATTTGACTTGAAGAAGTGTATACGGTATTAATTAAACCGTAACAATAAAAGTCTTGTAAAGTATCCAAAACACTAGTAGCACATGCTCCGTGTTCGTAATAGGAACCACCACCACTAGTATGTGATCCATAATCATTCACAATAAGCTTACCATCAGTTACATCTACAAAAGCACCACTCGCATTATATTGCTCAATAACAAAACCTTCGTAATCACCTTCAACATCAAAAGTAAAATAGTTGTCTAATGGTATGTTTAAACCATCTGATGTAAAACATTTAGTCATAGTCTCTACACCGACATTACCACTTTTACACACCAAGTCAATTAGTTGCCTTTCATCATTAAAATAAGCCACAATATCATACAATATGAAACCATCACCAACTACCTCATCAAATCCAATCTTCCAATATTTATAAACATTAAGCGGTGTATCAAATTCTAGTATAGACTGCTTTACATTACATCTATTAGAATTGTCTAAATCTAATGATTCACCGCTTGTCATAGTATCATAAAATTCATATCCCCAGTCATCATCATAATAATTTATATATAAATACTTGTCATTAATTAAATTCTTCAAACCATAACAAGGAACATCTATAGCACATTGAGCATTATCATGTCTTATTAAATAATCGTCTGACTTATGTAATATACACCCAGGCCCTATTTCAGGAGTATCAATATCTTCTTGTGAGCTTAACCTGCTCCAAAACATTATACCATTACTTTCATATGTCTCTCTAGGTAAATCTACAATTAAATCAAATGGTTTATCATACACATTTTCAACAGAAAAAGAAGTGGGTGGGTTTACTACACCTGTTTTAGAAGTCTCTAATAACACACCCTCATCACTACAATTGTTAAATTGAAACTGATCACCAACTAACATTTCCAACTCATTCAAACTATATGCTGTTGACGATTCTAACTCTAACCTAAAATATCGTGGAGCACCACCAATAAACCCAGTTATTTTATTTATATCTTCAGAAACAAAATTAACAGTTTTCCACACATCACCATAATCAGAAAAAGATAAAGTAACATTATCTACTAAAGATGGATCAACATCCATGCGACTATATAATTCCAATTCCATTATTTTTGTACTATAATGTTCGTCACAAAGAATTCTAAATCCTTTACATAACACTTTATTAAACTCATGTTCTATAATAAACCAATCAGTAAAATTAGCACTTTTAAGTACATCTATATCAGTGATATTACGGTGCGATGTTGGATTTACAAATAAGTATGCTTTTAATAAATCATTGTTAGTATAATCGTAACGAATACCATCTAATGAAATAGCTGTATAGTTTGGTATTAAATTCCAATTAGGATAATCAGGATCGTTACCTGTAGCATTATAATTACCTAAAAATGTAGATAATCTAAAACTTCTAAAATTATTCTTTTCCTTAAAATACATTTTACATTTATGAACGCCTATTTCAATGCCATATGGAAACAAAGCAGTAAATTGAACTTTATCATATTTATAGCTAAAAGTACTAGAAGGAGAATACGGAAAACAGAACTCATATTTACCATCACACTCACCATATAACCATTCAGCATCCCCAGTAACATAAAAATAAGAATGCTCTCCATCAGTTGATTCTAATGAGTTACCAGCCTTTCCATTATCAGGGGTTATTACCATATCATCTAAACATTCAACGCCGATAGCATAATTATTATGTATATGTGTAGTTGATATTCCAGTTAAGATGTTTTGAACAAGATGTGAATGTGTTTCACCGAACAATTCTACATCCCATGTAACGTCTAAACAAGACATCAAATTATATTCAAAATAAGAAGCTAACTCATTACCATAAACAGTAAATTCGTCTATGTTTGTTCTATTACCTAAATCTATATCAAGAATAGCATTAGTTTGCCATCTATCACCGCGGGCATAAACAGCAAACCCAGCAACACCAAATGAGTACACCTCACCAGCATCAAACCTACCAGAAGCCTCTCCCTGATATTGAGAATAGGTAGCATCAGGATAACCATTTAAAGTTTTTCCTACATGTAAATCACACCCATATATACCAATACGATCGCCTTTATTTACTAAAACATCACACTCAATTCTATAATTAGTATGTAATTTAGTATACATACCAGAATCCTCTAATGGAAGATTAATGGATGCAATAACTGTAAAAGTACCATCATTATGAGGCCTGCATATTTTAATTTTACCATTACCATAGTGCAAACCAGACACGTATATAGCTTTTATTCTTCCGTTATTATTAACAGGATGAGAATGATCTATCAAAGTACTACCTTTATTACTTAATGATTTAACATAGGTATTACCAGTTACCGAAGAAGTTAAAACAGAAGCATTTATTTCATTAAAATCACCTCTACCTGCTTCAACATTATACTGGTCTGGTTTATGATAATATGAAGGATTAACAGTATCACCATCAATAAGTCTATTGATTTCACCAGCCGTCAATAATCTAGAAGCTGAGTAGTCAAAACCAGTTGCTGGGTTTTGACCTATTACATTTACAGATACATCATTAACACCATCATAAAAACCAAGAGTATCAGCAGCATTACCAGAAACTACAACTGAACTATACTCCCCTGTTGTACCTGAAATTATTTTTATAGTATTATTTTCAGTATAAGATATAGATGAAAAAGAATAACCACCTATATTTAAACTACTTACTTTATTAGATAGTAGTTTGGCTAACACAGAACCCTTAACATTACTATTGTTACCTAACTTAAAAACAACATCACCGTAATGATCTATATTCAAAACCAGTTCATCAGTAACTCCAGATACAGTAGTATATAATGTCCTAGCAATACCAGCCTCACAACTACCTCTAACACCAGCACCTTCACATGGATGAGAGTATTGTGAGTAATATGAACACTGTGTATTAGAACATCTCCAATAATCTAATGATCCTATACGTATAAACTTTATAGCATATTGGTCCCCACTCCATCCATCAATAAATGGGTATATTCTTAAATTATTAATGTAACCAACCCAAGAAGCTACTGGTCCGACATTTATAGTGTACAATCTCCATTTACCATCAGCAATAATATCAAACTCAGTCTGTTTAGTAGAATTCCAAATATCATCACTAATAGTAGTCCATTGAACTCGTCCTTTAGTTAGTCCTCCAACTATTTTATTAGTATTATTATTAGTTACCTTCATCATTATTTTTATATAATAATAATACTCAGCTTCAACAGAAGAAAACATAGTACTTCTACTTATATAAGGATCTCTATCAAAAGCTGTTCCAAAAAGAATACCATTCCAACAACCATATAAATGGGTATTATAATACACATCCCACCCATCAACATCACCGTTTATGTTAAAATCAGAAGAATAACTATCCGATGTATCATATCTACACAATGGAGAATTATCAATAGAAATAGCATCTCTTAGAAAATTATAAGACATTTAATTTTCCCTGCCTTATATTGCATACTTTAATTATATCAGTAAAACAATAACCATCTTCTATACCATCACATTTACCACACCACTCTAACCCATTATCTGGATCTACTTTAGAAGGGTCAACTATGTTTTTAAATACATTAAATTTACGAGCTAACATAATGTCTTTGGCTATTTTTTCACGCACACGATACTCCCAATCTACATAAGTTAATTTATATATCTTATTACAATAAGTACACTTGTATACTAAATATTGCTGTAAAGTTTCATCTATTATTTTACCTACATCATCTACTAGATAATCGGCATCCAAATAATATTCTAATCTAGTAGCCACCTCATCAAATATAACTAAATTATCACAAACATCACATTTAAACTCAATCATACACCACCCCCTTTAAATAAAAGGTTCAACATTAGGTGGCATACCGAATGAAGTAACATCTTCTGTAGTGTTATCTGAACGATCCATTTCAGCCATTCTAATGTCATCAGATTGTAAAAAAACCATAGGATTATTATACCACGCCCCCAGCTGCGTTTGATTAATGTACTCATTAATATCAATCGAATCAAAACCAGTATCTGAACAATAATTTCTATAACCATACTCAAATCTATCATTCACATAATTTCTAGCAAACAGCCTACCACACATATCCCATGTACTTAAATCGACACTTTCCCAGTTATGATGAAACTCATGGCCACATGGACTATAAGGCTCTTTAGGTAAAACTGCAGCTAATTCCATTGGATAATCATTAAAAAAAGAACATGACCATTTAGGAAACTGAATTTTTAATTCATGAAATCTGTCCACCAAACCAGGAGGACACACAGAAACCATAGTAAACGAAGTAGGAGCTTTATTTACAATATTATCATGTATCTTTTTCTGTTCCGCCTCCCAAGTATATATATCTCCACTTGGTAAAGACTCTTTATCTTTATGACATTCATCCATAATCCTACCTCGTAGTTTAGAAGCAGTGGTAACAGTACCATTAGTACCGCCCATACCTACTACACCATTCTCAGTATCACGCTGATACACAGTTGATAAATCACATGATAACGGATACAATAAACTACCAGATTCGTCAGTACCTTGCGGAGGAAAATCACCATGATTACCAGTTGATATGTTATATAAACGTTCATACGTTTTAATAGTCTCAGTACCTTGAATAAATTCACTTTCATATATATAAACATATTTTATATGAACTTTATTTTTACACAACACAAAATGTGAAGCAAGTTCAGCCTCTTCTAATTCTTCATCGGTAGGTGTAATCCTAAACCGTAGTTTAATATAAGCAGCGGGATTTTCAAATAAACTTTTTGAAAAAGCTAATTTATGTATCCATGTGTATTCACTAAATCCAGAACTATGTTTATTAGATAATGTCATAGAGGCATCTTTATACACACTGACATAGCTAATATCGTCATCAGACATAAGTAGTTCTATGGATGGTTCATGAAATAAAGTACCACTCCAATCCCCAACAATTTCTTCGTCAGCTTCAGCTCCAACAGTAAAAATACATTTTATCTTAGAAATAACTCTCTTTCTATACGCATCAGTATCAGTTGGTTTAAAATTAAAACTTAGTTCTACATATTTAGTAGATACCAAAGGAACATCATACGTAAGATCTAAATAATTAGCAGCAGAAACATAAGTATGTAGAGCCATTTCATCATCATAACTTGTTGAAGTTAAATCTGGACTAGCGCTTAATTTAATTTCGTATAAAAGAGAGCTTAACATAGTAAACATACCAGGTAAACTAGAAAAATTAGCTGGATTCAATGTTATATTTAAACCCCTGTGATAATAAGTTTCTACTTTTTCTCCGAGCTCATCATAAGACTCAATAACACGTTTATCGTCTTCTTCTTCTGCCATATCCTCATATTGTTCTTTACTACCACAAACTTCAACTGTACCATCAAAAATAGTTACATCATCAACCCAATTACCACCAATACACCAATCATATAAATTCTTATAATTTTCTTTATTACTACCATAATCTTCATAACTAAAAGTAACATCTTCTGGAACAAAAGGATCCCACTCTCCATCCAAATTAAATATTCTAAAAGGACCATCATCTAAAATCAATAAAAAAAACACATTACCTGCATCATTTGGTACATTAGGAATAATAGTTACTACGTGCTCACCTTCATCACAAACCAACCTGTGTTCGATCAATCTAGCATCATAAACATAATCAGGGTATTCTATAGTTAAAAAGTTATGCTTTCCATCACCAGAAACATCATAAGGGGGGACACGTAGTTCTGAGTTCATACGCTCAAGATCACCTAAAAATTCTATCATATTTGCTCTTTCAATTGGCTTCCAAATTTCTTGCCAAGCCCACTGTATCGAACAATTAGTTGTAGCATTAGGAGGATCCTTATACCTATACCAAGATGTTAATACTTTTGGAGTAATACCACCAACCACCACAAGCTTCCTTGGTGAAGGATAAGCTATAGTAACGTATGTGGATAAACTCTCAAAAATATCAGTAAATCTATACCTTTCCAAATCCACTGTTTCATTTACATCTATATTTTCCAATGAACCTGCCAACAGTAAACCAAATTGGTCTACAAAAGGAGTAACATAATCTTCGGTACCCAAATCATACAATAATGCCGTTACACCACACGTAATATCAGCACAGCTAAAACTTGTATACATAGGAACCCATTTTCTGTTACTAAGATACTGAGACGTGTACAACTGATAATAGCTTATATTATCAACACTTCTATAACTACGAATAAAATCTCTATTAACATTACCAAATTTAGGAAGAATTCCCCCATCACTAAGACAAGTTGCTAAAGCCTCTGAAGACAAACCCCCTCTGTATCTACCAAATCCACTAAAAACATTCGTAGAAGACCCCATACCCAAATTCTTTTTTCTATCATTATATACGTCATAATCACAATTACAATTCCATATAGAAAGATGCACATCACCGGTATAAGCGTATACGTTGTCTGGCCCCATCATTCTAAGATCAAATGCACCATGTAGTGGTTTCCCATCACCACCAACAAGACTGAACTGCTCTATTATACTTGTATCGAACTCTGTAAATTGTGAAATAATCCTATAACGTTCATATGGATCACACGCATTGTACGGGTACCACATTGGACCTGACTTACTAAAAGACAGTATATCATGATCTACACATCTAGGTGTTCTACCATGATAAACTGGTTCTGGAAAATATTTAAAACCACGTGGTCCATAACAATCTAACCATGGTAATAACTGCTCCTTTGTATAACTTGCTGTCCAAGAATACTGAATTTCTACATCTCTACAATAAGGTTGCTTAACCCACGTGATCATCTTAGTTCTAGTAACCCCACGTATTCTACCAGTAATTCCTTTATATACTACGGAAATTAACAAAGTAGTATGATCAAATTTAGTTAAGGAGTAAACACCACCTTCCTCACCTTCAATTTCTGCAGATTCAACATGTATAATACGATCATCTTCTGATGCTATAGCTAAACGCTCTTCTTCTTTTTCATCAACCTCAGGCTCTTCTCCAAAACTTCTTTTTTCATAATTATAAATTTTATCTATCAACAAAAAAGCAGGACACGGCCTGTAAAACGAGTCTAAATCTTTTGGTTTTATTATTAATTGATTTACCTCTAATCCTAGTATGTCTTGATATACAACCTCAAAGTCAGATGTAACTTCATTACCATTTATATCTACAGACCTCATTTTCAACGAGTCTTCACTTACTTCCCACGGTGAAATAGCGTTACTCAATAATTTTTCTTCATCTGGAATAGTAACTAATGCATAACCACTGTTACCGTAAAATTGAATACCACTTTGATCTATAATAACTGTATCATAAACAGTGCATTTATACTTTTTATGTGCCACTAAATAAGTATCTGTAAGAGAAGGACTAGAAGGAGAAGCTGATAATAATTTTAACACAGAATCATTATATACGTAAGCAACAACATTATTTTCTTCAGAAGGCATAAACTGAAAAAACTTAAACTGAATTAAACCATTATCATTATTTGAACACCCAAAAGTAGCAGCATAATCAGGCAAATAATCAATTTTACCACCAGCACCAGTTACAGAGAATGAAGTTTGTCCTATAATACCACCACACAACCTTTTTTCAAATGTTACTTTATCAAATTCCCATCTCCCACTTCCATCATTCAATACTATAATAGTATTATCCCCAAAAAACGTAGGCACGTTTATATGAAACATGTTTTCCTTACCGCCTGAACTTGACGCAACCATTTTATCAGAACAATATAGTATTAAATTGCGTATACTAACGTCAAGAGATGCATAAAATTCTTTAAAAACATCGCTACTCATGGAATCTTTAATACTTTTCATATCACTGTATTGCAGCAACTCTTTTGGTAACAAGCCCACCAACTCTTCATCATTAAGATTAATACCATAAGTTTGAGAGTCATACCAAAACATCTCACCAAAAATTAATATTGGATCATTAATATCTAGTTTTGTGGACTCTACTATATTTCTATCTTCAACAATATCAAATTTATTTTTAATAACAGGAGTAAGATATATATCTTTTAATTCACGTACAAGAGTAGGATACCCTACCTTACCATCTTGTACAGCTGTACCAGCAGTTAAAGGTTCTTTTATTTTTATAATATTAAAATAATCAAAATCAGTTTGATACAAGTGATTAGCAGTAATTATAGAATTATTAATATCTAAATTACCATTCTCGTCATGCTTTAAAAGTAGCCCCTCTGGCCCTGTCCAAGCATATATATGAGGATCAACAAAAGATTTAACATATTCATCATATGTCCATTTATTACTTTTTAAATAATATCTAAGTTCTATAATCTGTTCACCGAGTATCTTATCACCGTCTTGCATTTTAGAATCTATACAATACTCCCAACAAATACCAGTATAATAAGCACATTCTGGTTTACACCCATTACACGGTGCACTATAAACACCATTTTGACTAAATTTATGACTACTAAACTGATTTACATATGGATCTCCCTTAGAACATTTAAAATTAATTGGATTAACATAACCCATATTTTCGTCAATACTGAACTCTTCTACCTCGCCATCCCACCACTTACATCTACTTAGCTGAGCTCTCTTATTCCAAACAGCATAACTAAAAGGCAGTCTATACCCTAACTCTTTTATTGTTTTATACCCAGTCCAAGATTTATTCAATTCTGCCATCAAATCTGCTGGCAAAGGTTCTGGTTTCAGTTTACCAAAAGACATGTGCCCTGGCGAATAACCAGAACAATATAAATCAGTACCTTCACCATTACACTCACCATTGTTATACCCAGTGATAGCATCCCAATCCCATTCTGCATTAGTAGTAATATCACCATCAGCATTAAGTATGGTTGTTCCAGTAACAGTAACCCATTTTTGACCAGTCTCTCTATTACATACATGTCTAAACGGATCAGGTAATACACACCTAGGTTTGGTTCCAGTACCAGCATATTCACTACATGCTATATTAGTGCCTAAAAGATTACAGTATGGATATGCAGGCGCTTTATAAGGAATACCCTTACTATCTATACCTTCAAAAGTACATATAGTAGTTTCAGCACCCCAATAAGGACATACTCCAGGCTCATCTTCTATCCAATATTGACATTTATTAACCATTACTATCTATCACCGTCATCTCAAATTTACCTGTCCCTTCATCAACAGTATAACATATTTTTTTACTTCCTTCATAATAAAATATAGTTCGTTTTTCTACTCTAAAACTTTCTTTAATTCCTGGTACCATAGACGCTCTAGTTTTAATACCATATGCTTCTTTACCAGATAAATCCCATCTACGTCCATCATATACTAAAGAAAGCTTTTTTATCTTGCGTTTCGGAATTTCTTTCCATTCCATTTGACCTTCACGAATTTCAATCCCATCATCTAATAGTACTATCCACCCACGCCTCATAAACACCTCCCTAAACAAAAAGCACTGCGTAGTATGATACAATTTATAGTACTACTATACAGTGCTTTACTTATAAAATTAAATTTTTTCATTTATGGACCCTCCTTCGCCTAAATCATTAAATCGACAAGTTATTTGTCAAAACTAACTATGTTAAATCTTCCTAACCTTAAATCTCATAGTAGTTTTTAGTTGACTGGTTTATAAATCTTTTCCTCTTATAAAACTTTTAACTCTATTCTTTTATCAGTGTTTTTGTTAATCCAATTAATCTTATACATAACCACATCATCTACAAGGTTGTTGCCTTTAACTTCAACGTATAAGTCATCTTCTTCTATATAGAAGTCAGGTGTGTAGGTTCTCCTTTTACCGTTATTATCTATATAAGGAAAACTGTCTCTTTCGT
>Ga0265294_10006508_pt1 | contig 14016 bp, 13 predicted proteins | sample MunlanPumphouse3_FD_192504 | JGI IMG/M metagenome (GOLD analysis project Ga0265294, IMG submission 192504) | Groundwater microbial communities from a municipal landfill in Southern Ontario, Canada - Pumphouse #3 | ecosystem: Environmental > Aquatic > Deep subsurface > Groundwater | place... | reverse complement strand
GGACTTGGCAGAAAAGAATGGATGAAGGATAATATACTTGGGGGAAAATGGACTATGTGTACAGCATACCAATGCAACCCTGGATTTACTTCTGAAAGATACCTTACTAATGAAAAAGACAAACCTTGTGGGGAATGCAAGAACAAGCGCGATTCAAGTGGAAACATTGTTGTCAGCGCATGGGCAAAAGATGCTTGCAAAATTGCAACATGTATGTACCAAAACGAATTGTATCGGTTTGATACCCTTAATAATTCATGTGTTCAAATCTGTGATACAGCTGGTCGTGAAGATATTACAGGAACAATGCTTTGGGATCCGTTGACCGAAAAGTGTGAAAGAACTTGCAACCCTGGATTTACAAGTTGGTAATTAAATCAACTTCCGCGCAAGCGGAAGTTCTTTTATCCCCTGCTCGACTATAATTTTTTCCAAAAAATTTTTGGTTGTTTCAAAATTTATAGGCAAAGAATACAGTTTATCCAAATACGGCTTTGCACATTCTTTGCATACCGCACGTGCTGTGCGCGGAGATATGTGCGTAAGATTATCTGTTCGGCCACAATTACTGCACTTGGATAAATCCAGTGCATATCCCAATTCTTGTAATAAATCTATTTCCCAATTCAAATATAAATATGATGCATCAGGTTTTGATAAATTTTCTAACATTTCTTTTGTCTGATACCACAAAGATTCATAATTTTCTCGTTCTGGTAATAGGGTTGAAAGCAATGAAAACGAAGAATTCATAAAGCCTAATGCTTTTACATCGGACATTAATGATGCACTTAAATTTTTTTCTGATTCCCAATGGAATACCCCCAATTGAGAATCCAGCCTGGCATTCCAAGATACCGCTCCAAATTGTCCCATTAATGGTTTGTTTCTCTTTGTAACGTTGGCACCTTTCATCATGCCGGATAAAATTCCATAATCTTTTGTAAAAATGCGCGACAAACAGTCACGTTCCCCAAATGGTCTAAGTTCTATCAAAATTCCAAATGATTCTAGTTTCATAAAATATATTTTAACAAAATCGCGCCAAATGGCGCGATTTTTTTATTCGGCAGTTTTTTCTGCTTTCGCTTTTTTTACCTTGGCCGGCTTTTTCTCCTCAACTTTTTCAGCGGAAGGTTGCTCGACTGGTTTTTCTTCGTCCGAATCTTTTTCTAATTCTGGGGCTACTGTTTCTTCTTCCCCTTTCTCTTCGACTACTGTTTCTTCTTCAACTTTTTCTTCTTCAATATTTTTAGTACCAAAAGTCAAAACTTTACCAGCAACCAAAGCATCGATTTCATCCTGAGTTTGCGCAACATAAATTTTAACAGGAACGATAACATCTGGATGCAAAGCAATTTTTGTATCAAACGCACCGATTGTTTTGATTGGACTGCCCATCAAGACTTGGGAAGACTCAACTGCAACACCTGTTAATTCTTTTAACAAGCGCGCAATGTCACGGCTGGAAACGCTGCCATACAAATGACCTGTATCACCTGCTTGGCGTATCATATGGAATTTTACGCTTTCTACTGCTTTGCGGCTGCCTTCGGCAGATTTCTTAGCTGCTTCATGTCTTGCGGCCAATTCTGCTTTTTTTGATTCAAACAAAGCGATATTTTCACGTGAAAAACGCAAAGCTTTGCCATTTGGCAACAAATAATTACGCGCATAACCAGTAGCAACATCTACTTGATCGCCAATATTTCCCAATTTATTAATTTTTTCTGTAAGTATAATTTTCATAATCTGTCCTTATTTTATAAGTTAGGGATAATTCCCAAATAGTTTAACCTAAATGATTACGCACAAATGGCATCAGACCCAAATGACGTGCACGCTTGATTGCAATAGTCAAAGCGCGTTGTTCTTTAGATGGGACACCACTAATACGAGATGGAACAATCTTGCCGCGTTCGGTTATATAATGTCCCAACAATTTTATATCTTTATAGTCTATAGTTTTACCCTTTAATGGGTTTGATTTTTTACGATAAATCGCTGCACGAACTGCCATTTTATTCCGCCTCCTCTGCGTTTTTTCTCATCATGATTGACGGACCTTTTTCCAAAGCATCCACGCGAACATTTAAAAAACGAATAACGTCTTCGTCTATGCGAAAACGACGTTCTAATTCTGTAATATGTTTGCCATCTAGTTCTATACCCAACATTACATAATGAGCTTTGCGGTTTTTACGAATAACATAAGACAAGCCCTTAAGACCCCAAAACTCTGTGGTCTGAACTTTGCCGCCCAGTTCTTTGATTATTTCTGAAAATTTTGCCGCTTTTTCTTTAACCTGCGGTTCGGTCAAGTCCTGGCGAAAGACCAAGACACTTTCATAGAATGCCATTTTATCTCCTTATGGGCTATGTGGGCTGCTGCACCATGCAACAACCAAGAAGCGACCATTATTATGTAGATTTTTTCAAGAAATGCAAGAAAAAATTTGATCTTTGGGCTAAATTCTTATTGACCAAGTTCAGATAAATTTATTATGATGGTATATCGAGGGATTTTTATGAACAGTAAATTTCATAGTTCGTTAAACAAGATGGCTCTTTTTACAGCATTAGTGCTGATGGGCATTACTATGTTTTATAAAGATTTAATACATGTGGCAACCGCAAACATCTGGTTAAACGGCATTATTCTGGGGACTGCCCTTTTTGGGATTATCTCATGCTTTGTTGATACCTTGCGTTTGGTTCCGGAATATAAATGGATGAAAAGATTTTTTGCTGGCAAAACCAGTACTGACGAACTGCCGCCAGATATGTTACGCCCTATTGCGATTATGCTTAATCGTGCCAAAGCACAAAGAAAAAATTTTATCAGTGCACAAGTAATGAATGGCTTTCTAAATTTAATTATTGGCCGATACGAAGATCAACGTGACCAATTACACTATATTACAAATGTTTTAATCTTCTTGGGATTACTTGGAACCTTTTGGGGCTTGGTTAATACCATTGGTGGATTTTCAAACTTGATTTCAATACTTGATTTCAATGATGCAAATATAATGAGCACCATGCAACAAAATCTGGCAAACCCATTATCCGGTATGGGTATCGCGTTCTCATCATCTTTGCTGGGATTAGCCAGTTCATTAATTGTGGGATTTTTAGAATTACAAACAACAATTGCTCAAAATTCTTTACATCGTGAACTAGAAGAAAATTTAGCTGATAAAACAAGATTGGCAAAACAAGCCGAGGCTGATGATTCCACTGGAGATGTCAATCTAGCTGTAAAAGATTTAACCATTGCGATTTCACGATTAGAACGCGCAGTCGCTCGAGTAAAATAAAAAATACTGGGAGGGAGAAAAAATGTTAAATATAAGATTCAAAGAAAAAACTAACGCTTGGCCGGGATTTGTGGATTTATTTTCCAACCTGGTAATTATTCTCATTTTCTTACTGATTGTATTCGTATTTTTATGGACCACTACAAATGTTTTTCATGAAAAAAATTCCGATAAAAAAGTAGCTGCATTACGTCAACAAAACGATAAGCAAACCGAACAAATTGCGCAAATGAGCGCTGACGAAGCCGAAGCAAAACGCTTGCTGCTTTTATCACGCAGCCAACTGGAAGCATTAGAAAACGAAAAAGCACTATTAAATCAACAATTAAATGTTGCAAATAAATCTATGAGCCAGCTTCAATCGCAAAAAAATCAATTGAATCAACAATTAAATATTGCAAATAACTCTATGGGCCAACTTAAATCACAATTTGAGTCTTTATCTACAGAATATCAAAAAGCTAATCGTATAACTGCCCGAGAACGCGAAATATTGAACGCACAAATTCAAGAATTGCATGCACAATTAAGCAGTACCGAACAGATGAGTTCAGCGCAACAACAATCTTTGGCTACGGAAATTTCCAGATTAAATAAACTATTAAGCATGTCTGAACAACGTGCCAAAGACCAAGAAACCCAATACATCGAAATATCAGATAAATTAAATAAAGCAATGGCAGATAAAATAGCCGAATTGGGAAAATATCAATCTCAATTTTATGCCGCTATAAAAAAAGCTTTGCAGTATTCCAATAAAGTAGATACTAGCACCGATAGATTTATAGTCCCAAGCGATATTTTATTCGCCAAGGGAGAATACAATTTATCTCCCGAAGGTAAACGCCAATTAAAATTGGTTGCTCCGGCTATTACCAGCTTGGAAACTGTTATCCCTGGCAATATAGCGTGGATGATCCGTGTGGATGGACATACCGATAAAACACCAGTTATACCCGGCACACACAAATTCAAAAACAATACTGAACTTTCATTACTTCGTGCCCAAGCCGTTGTAAAAGAACTGGTTAAATATGGTGTCTCTGCAAATCGTTTAGTGCCCAGTGGTTTTGGTGAAACACATCCTGTTGAAACTGGAAAAAATCCTGAATCATTGCAAAAAAATCGTAGAATTGAATTACGCCTGACAAATCCGTAAAAATAATTTTTGGTGGGGACGGGGGGACTTGAACCCCCAAGGATTTCTCCACAGCATCCTTAGTGCTGCGCGTCTACCAATTTCGCCACGACCCCAGATTGCGCAATTCTACATCATAAGTTATTTTTTTCAAGTGTTTTCATTAAAACACTAAAAAGAATTAGAAATAATTTAATTTTAATGTATAAACTTTTATGATAGAATTGTATAATAATGGGGAAAGGATTTTTTTATGAGAAAGGGTTATATACTTTTTGCTTTGTTGTTTATTATGCCGTTTGCCGCAAATGCCGCTGGAACTTATTACAATGGGGAATATCAATCCCCACAATATAGATACACACAATCTGCAAATTACAAAAGCAATACCGCTACTACCAAATGGCCCTATCCTACGAATACATACAAAAATTATCAGGCCCAGTATAATTCAACAGTAACGAAACCAACAACAACTTCTGAAAAAAATAGCAATCTTCATTTTTCTGCTGGAATCTCACGCGAGACTGCAAATTGGGAAATGGAAATGAATGAGTCTAACAGTATTTTACATTACGATAATATTTCCTGGAACGTTTTTGATGCAAATGCAACATATGATTTTGGCACGGTAACACTTGATGCTGGAATAAAATATGGCGCGCAAAATGGTGAAGCCCATATGATAGACGATGACGTTTCAAATGGTGGTTATTATATTGATTCTCTTTTTTGGGACGATCCTTATGATGGCTTATCAGAAGATGTTCTTTTGGGGGATATTTATGGAAAATCTATTTCTATTGGGACCAGTGACTCTGGCAGTATGTTTGGGTTTAACATGGGTTTAAATTTACCTGATAAATTTAGTATAGGAAAAGCAAAATTTACCCCATCTATTGGATATCGTCATTTTTCTTATAGTTTAAAAACAAACAAAAATAATGGATTATCATTAGAAACAGGATATTGCGTAGTAGTATCCGGGTCTGACGAAATACAATGTAACCCTTTAATAATGATTGATGAAAATGGTGATGGCGCCATAGATTCAGTGCTTTGGGATGATAACGTTGTGCCATCTGGACAGGTATATTTTGGGGATACATTTACATATAGTCAGCCTGGGACATCTCATAAATACGATGTTTCTTGGTCTGGCCCTTATGCTGCATTGGATATGGATTACAAAGTAAATCAAGAAACCACATTAACCGCACGTTTAGAATTGGGATTACCTTCTTATACATCCGAGGGGGATCAGCCATATCGCCCAGATTGGGAACACCCAAAAAGCATCGAAGATTCTGCTGGGATTGGTGATGCATGGCATTTGGGATTCAGTGCTAATTGGTTCACCGCATTAACAGACAGGGTTAAATTATCACTTGGGTTTACATATGATTACTATAATGTCAGTGGTGCCGAAGCGAAAACTTACTTAAGCGAAGATTACTATACAACTTTATACTGGAACCAAATAGATACTGTATACGCAGGGGTCGAACAAGACGCCATAGATGCAGGTGATGGCATAGTCGTAGGAATTTTAAATCTAGAGGACCAATGTCCTGGTTGGGTATGTACACAAAGTGGCGAAATAAATTCATTTTATAAATCAATGGGTATTCGCATAGGATTAAGTACACAGTTCTAGTTATAATAAATTGGGAAATAGTTAAAAATGAAAATTACTATAAAGTCTTTTTTAAAAAGCTTGATGTTATTAGCCTTTATAACTATTTCTTTAAACGCTTTTTCTGTCCAAGTTGAAAAAACCGCTGAAACTGCAGCGGCGGCAAAAACAGTTGCTATTAACGAAGCACGCAGATCCGCGTTTTCAGATATATTAAGCAACCAAGTTTCTGATGTACAAGCGAAAAACTTGGCCGAACAAATAACCGATGATGAACTGGTCAGCATGATTGATTCTGTATCCATAGAAAATGAAAAATCTGATTCAACCAGTTATTCTGCAGATATAATTGTTGATTTTGATAAAAAGGCTTTAAATAAATGGCTGGAAAATCACGAACTGGGGACTATTATTGACGCGCCCGCTATAACCGGCAGAACACCAATATTCTTGGAATTAAACAGTATGTATGAATTTGCCCAGGTTATGCGAGTATCCCGTGAAACTGGGGCTGATTTAAAAATTATAAATATTTCAGGTAATAAAATTTCTGCAAATATACGCGAAAACTCTTATGAATCATTTGTATCTTTGGTTCGCGACGCAGGGGGAATTATTTCTTATTAAAAAGAGGTTGATAAAATGAAAATGAAAATTTTATTTGGTATTTTTGCAACAGTGTTTGCTGTTTCATCTGCCTTTGCAGAAGACATCGCAAATTCTGATACAGAAAAAACCGAAATCATAGATGCCAGTCAAAAACGAAAAGCTGCGGCTGCCAACATTGAAAAAGCCAATAAAAAAGCTGACGTTTCACGTGTGTCTATTGCGGGGGTTTCAAAAATACGCAGTTCTACAACATCTGATGCACTAATACCAACTATCACCCCAAAGGTTGAAATCGAAGACGTTGAATGTGATATTGGTGAATATCCTAAACTTGGTAAATGCGTTACATGCGATCAAAAAAATAATCCTGGGGTTAAGTGGGCTAACTCGGGTAAAGATTGCAAAATTACCGAATGTATTTCAGATGAATATGTTTTAATTGATAAAGATAAAGACCAGCCTAAATGCTTGCAAAAATGTAATGTTTGGGGCGGCGTTGCCACGCGCGAATGGGTACGTGACGAAGCAGAATTTTCTTTCTGCGGCAGTGGAAAATATCTGGAATGTGAAAAAGGTTTTGCAAAAACTCGTGAACAAACCGGCAGCAGTGGAACTGAATTTGGTCATTGCATAGTAGAAGGAACCATGACCGGGGTATGCAAAAACGATGGGGATATGAATCCTGGCAAATTTGAAAATGGTCTTTGCATGCAGGTATGTGAAAATGGATTTTGGAGCACCTGTTCATTACAAAAGTTCTGTAAAACCGGATATGAACAAGACAATTTCCGTGATGTTATTTTTGTAAAAGATAAAACAGACTCAAAAACATCTGTATATGATTGTGTAGAAACAGAAAGATAATAAATATTACAAGTAATATAAAAGGGGGCACAATGCCCCCTTTTGTTATATTGATAATATATAGAAATTATTTACTTCCCTTGCCTATATTGTTCTTTCTTATTTCGGCCAATTCTTTTTTTTCATTAAATTCTCTTTGTAAAAGAAAAATCATATCTTGTTTTTTATCTTCAGGAAGTGTCTTTAAATTTATAAATGCTATATTTTCATTTAATTTTTTTGTTGCTTCTTTTATATCGAATTCGGCCATGTTTACACCTTTTTTTAGCTTTCATGCTGTGCACTCTATCAAAATTTCAAAAAAATACCATTGAATTTTTTTCGATCAACACTATATGTAATATCATGAAATAAAAAAATTAAAAGGAGCACATTATGAATCCTGAAGATATGAAAGAAACGCCCACAGGGGCGATAAAAAAATATACAACTGACTTTACCGAGCTGGCCGCAAATGGCAAGCTGGACCCAGTTATTGGTCGTGATGAAGAAATTCGTCGCGCTATCCAGGTTTTATCCCGCCGCACAAAAAACAATCCTGTTTTAATTGGTAATGCGGGGGTTGGGAAAACCGCCATAGTAGAAGGTCTGGCAAATCGTATTATTGCGGGCGATGTACCTGAAAATTTACAAAGAAAAAAATTATTATCTTTAGACATTGGTGCACTGATGGCTGGTGCTTCGTTCCGTGGTCAATTCGAAGACAGATTAAAAGCAGTTTTAAAAGCCGTCAAAGATTCCGATGGTGAAATAATTTTATTCATTGATGAATTACACACTATGGTCGGCGCCGGCAAAGGTGAAGGCAGCATGGATGCGGGTAATTTAATGAAACCAATGCTTGCACGTGGTGAACTGCATGCGATGGGTGCAACAACTTTGGATGAGTATCGCCAATATATTGAAAAAGACCCTGCTCTGGCACGTCGTTTTCAACCTGTATTCGTTGATGAACCATCTGTTGATGATACAATTTCAATATTGCGCGGATTAAAAGAAAAATACGAAGCGCACCATGGCGTTCGTGTTTCTGACGCTGCAATTGTTTCGGCGGTTCGTTTATCTGATAGATACATTACTGACAGATTCTTACCAGACAAAGCGATTGATTTAATGGACGAAGCCGCAGCACGCGTTCGTATAGAAGTTTCCAGCAAACCAGAAAAATTGGACGAGGTTGATCGCTATTTAATGCAATTAAAAATTGAACAACAGGCATTAAAAAAAGAAAAAGATCCTGACAGTAAAAAACGTTTAACAGATTTGGAAAAGTTAATTACAGATGTCAATCTAGAATCCGAAAAATTAACAACCCAATGGCAAGACGAGCAGAAAAAAATGCGTGGTTTATCAGATGCTATGGCTGCACTGGATACCGCCAAAGCCGAAGTTGCATCCGCAACCCGAAATGGTGATTTTGAAAAAGCATCCGCGTTACAATATGGAAAAATTCCTGAACTGGAAAAACAAATTGAATCAGTTCGTTCAGAAAAAGAATATAAAACTGTTTTACAAGAACACATTGCCGCAGTGGTCAGTCGTTGGACTGGCGTGCCAGCCGAAAAATTAACAGGTGATGAACAATCAAAATTATTAAATCTGGAAAGCGATTTACAAAAACGGGTTGTTGGTCAAGAAGCCGCAATCAAAGCAGTTGCGCATGCCATCAGACGTTCGCGTGCAGGATTGTCCGACCCAAATCGTCCAGCTGGCAGCTTTATGTTTTTGGGGCCGACCGGTGTTGGAAAAACAGAACTGGTCAAAGCGCTGGCCCAGCAATTGTTTAATGATGAAACCGCGATGACCAGGATAGATATGAGCGAATATATGGAACCACACAGCGTGTCGCGTTTAATCGGCAGTCCCCCGGGATATGTTGGATACGAGCAAGGTGGTGCGCTGACCGAATCGATTCGTCGTCGCCCGTATCAGGTTATTTTGTTTGATGAAATTGAAAAAGCCCATCCAGATGTGTTCAATGTATTTTTACAAATACTGGATGATGGAAGATTAACCGATGGCCAGAGTCGTGTTGTGAATTTCACAAACACAATAATTATCATGACCAGTAATTTAAAAGATGATGCGGCGGTCAAAAAACATTTCCGTCCAGAATTCATAAATCGTATTGATGAAATAATCTGGTTTAATTCACTGGGGAAAAATGTAATGCCAGGAATTGTAAAAATACAACTGCAATTTTTGGAAAACCGTTTAGCCCAGCGCCGAATAACATTACACGTTTCTGACAAAGCCATCACATGGTTAGCGGAAAATGGATACGACCCTGTTTATGGTGCACGCCCATTAAAACGTTTGATTACCAACGCAGTCGAAGATCCAATAGCAGATAAAATATTATCCGGACAAATTCTTGACGGTGGCATGGTTGACGTTGATGTAAAAGGTAAAGAATTAATAGTCAAATAAAAATCCCGCGTTAGCGGGATTTTTCTTTATTTCGGGGCCAACGTAAATATGGCATTCAGCGGATCGGTTTCCACTATTTCAATTCTTAAAATATTCCCCTCGCGCGTAAAAATCTGCATCTTGCGTTCGTCTGTAATATTTTTCCATCCCAATTCATCCAAAGCATCACGATAAAAACGTTGAAATTGACGGCGGGATACTTCCTCGCTTGCGACGGTTGTTTGTGCAATTTTCCCATCTGGTTGCGAATATACAAAACCATCGTCTTCGACCACATAAGTTTTTTCCATCTTTGGGATATCTTCAAAATTAGGCAACCATTCGTCAGCATTTGCCATGCCCACACAAAGAGCAAAAATTAAAGAACCAAGAGCAATTAATTTTTTCATCATTTATATTCTATCATAAATAAAAAATACGTGCAATCGTATTTGTAAAATGATATAATAAAGACAACTATACGGAGTGGATTATGAGAGTTTGGACAAGTTTTACCCTAATTTCGGCACTTTTAGCAACGGACGCCTTGGCGGTCAGTATGACAACAAATAATCGCTCGCGCCCAGGATCCGTCAGTGGGGCAATGTTATCAAATGCCCAAAGCCAAATATCTCGTGCTAATACATCTGGAACTACTTCGTCAACTACAACCAGCAGCACTACATCTACTACTACAACTACCACCACGGACGAAGACGACTGTGGCGAAGTATTACCATTATTGGGTGTTAATAAATGCGTTGCAAAAACTGCATGTACCGGAATCAAGGCCGATGGACACAGTGGTGTTTTTAATGAAGAAACATCAACATGCCAAATTCCTGTTTGTGCCCACAACTGGTCTGGGGTAATTCAAAAAGACGATGAAGATGTATGCGCTTTAGTTGATATGAACAAAGCCATCACTTGTAATGCAGATTTATTTGACCAGATTGATAATATGCGCAGATCCAGTCAATGGGTTGTTCCACTTACCGTTGTAGGTGGTGCAGGTATCGGAACCGGCATTGGTGCACTAGTTGATAAAAAACAAAATGCCAAAGCAGAAAATTTAGCATCTATTGCAGATACAAACGAGGCCGAGGTAAAAGCCACCGGCGGAAAAACAGTAGAGGTAACTTTTGCCGGAACAAAATATAAACTTCCCAGCGAAGCTGACGCATTAAAAAAGGCATTACTTGGTAATAACGCCTTGATAGACAAAATAAATAATGCAAACGGATTGATTGATAATTGCGCCGCCCAAATGTTTGTAGATATTACTTCGAAAACTGTTAATGGAAAACCAAAATGGGGTCGTATAAAAATAACCGATGGTTCTGATTGCACATCACAAACTACCGACAAAGTAAAGTACTGCCAGTTTCAAAATATGAATACTACCAGCAATGCTATAGCTGATTGTGCCGGAAATGTTTATATACCAGTTAATTTTAATAATCCATACCCTAGCAGTGCCGTAAATCCATCTGAACGTCTTTATGACTATGGATCATGGACACTTGATGCAACATGCTATTTTCGTGATAGCCAGGGTTCTGGGGAAGCAGATGTTTCTGCAACAATCCAAGAAGATTGGGCACGTATGCAGTTTTTACAAAATTATGTAAATGTCGTTAAAGCTGACGATTCCCAGTCTAGAATAGATCTTCAGAACAAACTTCGTAAATTCGATTTTAATAATGCTGGATTTGCAGATAGTCAAAAAGCTAGTAATTACAATATATTAAATTGGGTTTACATAAAAAGCTTTGATGACAAAACCCAATTCAGCAGTATCCCATCCCAAAAATGTGATACCGACGCCGTAAGCCAAATGCTGAACACAACTTCAGAAGTAGCAACAAATAACGCCACTAATATATTATTTGAAGCATATGGCGCATTATATGCTCTGAAAGGCTCTGGTTCATTAGATGCCCAGTTAGAAGCATTACTGATTGCATTGGGGAATATTGAAACATTCAGCAGTGACGTATTAACAATTTACGAAGGTCTGGGCGAAGAAATCAGAAAAGATTTAGGTAAAAAACGTCCATTCTTTAAAACCGCAATGGGTCGCGGGTTAATAATCGGGGCCGGGGTCGGCGCAGTTGCAGGGGTTGGATACTGGTTCGCCGAAGGTTCCAGCACATTCTGTAATGTTGGTGGATTGGAACAAGTTAAATTAAAGAAAAGCTATTCCATCCCATCATTCCATGATTATTTATATGAAAAGGGACTTATACAATAACATTAACAAAATGATAAAAAATAAATGAGCTCAACCGAGCTCATTTATTTTTTTAATGTTCGTTATTAACCAACTATCTTTTGCCAGATTGTTTTCTTTGGTGCTGGTCTTTGTGTTGGTTTACGCTTTTTACGACGTGGAGCATTTTGTGTTGTCTTTTTTGCATCATTATGTTCAGCATTTTTCTTTTTTGAATCTGTGCTGGGCGTATGAGCATTCAAAATATCATCTGTCTTTGCCACTTCTGGTTGAACGCGTTGTATTGAATATTGATCTATATTCATTAAACTGTCATCACCAATAATTACAATTTCAGTATCAAATTCTTGCTCCATCGCGGACAATTCAGCTTTTTTCACATTCAACAAATAAATCGCAACATCCGTTGGAACATTCATTATGATTTTTTGTGCTGCTTTGGCCAGCAATTTCTCTTGCAGATGTCTGAATAAAATAACCGCAGATGTTTGAATACTGGGAACGACACCCGCACCCATACAATGGGGACATTGTACATAGCTGCTTTCTATAAAGCTACTGCGCAAACGTTGACGCGATAACATCAAAACGCCAAAATTATTTATCTTGGCAATTTGTGTTCTTGCACGATCTTTCTTCATAACTTCGCGCATTTTAGCTTCCAATTTGCGATTATTACGTTCTTCTTCCATATCAATAAAGTCTATTGCAACAATACCCGCCAAATCGCGCAGACGTAATTGCAGCGCAATTTCTTCGGCCGCTTCCATATTTGTATGCAACGCGGTTGCCTCTATATCTTTTTCTTTTATTGCACGTGAAGAATTAACGTCGATCGTAACCATTGCTTCGGTTGGGTTTATCACCAAGGACCCCCCCGATTTTAATTGAACGTATGGCCCGTGCAGCCCTTCTAGCTGTTGTTCTACACCAGACTTTACAAACAAAGGAACTGCTTTATCCTTGTGCTCTGTAATCTGGGCCTTGGGCGCGCGACCATGCATTTGTTTAAAATAATTAACTGCCGCATCATAGGCTTCGTTGCCCTGCACTACTAATGTATCTTCGGGTTCACTGATAAAATCACGAACAACACGACGCAACAGTGAATCTTCGGTATGAATTACCGCAGGAGCAACCGATTCCAAGGTTATTTTTCTGATTTCATTCCATAAACTAACCAGATAATCATAATCTTTGGCGATTTCTTCACCAGAGGTTCCAAATGCCGCTGTACGCAGAACAACCGTCATTCCCTTTGGAATTTTAAGATTATGCAATATTTCACGCAAACGTGCACGTTCTGGTCTGTCACCAATTTTTTTAGAAATACCATAAGAATTACGCTTGCGACTGTTTGGCATCAGAACAGCAAAACGACCCGCCAATGACAAATAAGTCGTCATTGATGCACCTTTTTGCCCGCGTTCTTCTTTGACACCTTGAATCAGTAAAATCTGTTTAGGTTTGATTACGTCTTGAATTCTGAATTCCCGGGCACGTTTTTGAAATTCTTTGTTATCTTCGCCCGCATCATTATCATCATAATCTATGGTTTCAGCATCTTCATTTGGATCGTCATCGTCATCAACAATGGCAGCATGTGCCATTTCCAACAGCTTTTTTTTCTGTTCTGCTGGTACTTGATAATAATCTGGATGAATTTCGGAAAATGGCATAAATCCATTTTTTCCAGTACCATAATCAACAAAAGCAGCCTGCAAGCTGGGTTCAACCCTGATTACTTTTGCCAGATAAATATTACCCTTGATTTGAGGTTTAGTCGTTGTTTCTACATCAAAATCAG
>Ga0265294_10006506_pt1 | contig 14018 bp, 10 predicted proteins | sample MunlanPumphouse3_FD_192504 | JGI IMG/M metagenome (GOLD analysis project Ga0265294, IMG submission 192504) | Groundwater microbial communities from a municipal landfill in Southern Ontario, Canada - Pumphouse #3 | ecosystem: Environmental > Aquatic > Deep subsurface > Groundwater | place... | reverse complement strand
ATGCCCGGTCGGACCGAGTTTTGGGAAACCGGGATTCGGAAGTTCTCCGACAATTTTTGGGGAACACCGGTCTGGGGAGCCTTTATGGTAGTTTTTGTGATCGCCCTGCTGATCAGATGGTCGGATGATGACACGCGGCTAATTTTTTTGGCGAAGAAGCTCTTGTCGGCCGGACATGCCGTGTTGATGGTGCTGATCTTATTGGCTACGATTGCTATCTTCTTGACTCCAAATTACTTATTTGCCTGGTCGTTCATGTTTTTTTGGTTAGTGCTTCTGCAAATTCTTATGCTGAAGTTATTCCCTCTGAACGAAAAGCCACAAATGGAGATGGCCTGGTGGATTTTGTTGATAGCCTGGACCAGCTCCTTGTCGTTGGGTGACAATGCCCCGGTATTTGCCACGGGGATCTTGGCTGGTGCGGGGATTTTGCTCTTTCTTGAGTCATTCACAACTGATAAATTAGCCAGGTGGCCAGTTCTAACCAGTGTTATCGCCGCTCTTTTCCTCGCAGGGCTTACGCTGATCTCGTTCAGGGCGCAGCAGCAAAACAATTACCGGGATCTGCCTGCTGATGAGCTAAGTGCTTCGCTGGGAGAGGTATTCCCCGGGTTGAAAGGTGTTCGTTCGACTGAGGTGATGCACGACTACCTTTCGGAGATCCGGATGATCTACGAAGAGCTCGGATCACCAACTGGCCGTCTGGCTGTTTGGCCGAATAATGCCCTGATTTATGCTCTTCTCGAGAGTCCCAATCCATTTCCGCTCGACTGGATGCAGGCCGCAGAATATCCTGGAAATGAGAAACGATTATATCAGGAAATCAGCCGGACTATGAGTAGTGGCACCTACTATATTCTTCTGGAGCGCTATAATGTGAAATGGATTGCTAATCAGCGAATTCCGATTCAACTAGAATCAACTGACCATCCTTATCTGGGAATGATGAAGGAGTGGGCGGTGGAGCGGCCGATTGATAGTCGGTGGTTTAGACTTTTCGTCAGCCGCCAATAAAAAAACTTTTAAAGGATTAGGCTTTGTGGCTTCGCTCGTCGGAAACAGTAAGCTTTTTGCGTCCTTTAGCCCTGCGTGAAGCAATAACATTGCGGCCACCAACAGATGACATACGCTCACGAAATCCGTGCTTATTCCGGCGTTTCCGGTTCGAGGGTTGGAAAGTCCTTTTCATGATTTGCGTCCTTTAAAATCAGTTCCGTTAAATCGGATCGCAAAGATAGATATTATTTGAAATAAACCAAAAACTTCACTGCCAATTCAAAAAACCGGCAGGTAAATAACTTTTTTGGTTTCAAAGAAAGCCTCCTCAAACCAAAGGCTGATATCATAGGTTTTGACTATGGGGGTAAAGTTTTTGAGCTCTTCGGAGAGTTCACCGCCTTTCAGATAAAAGATTCCATTGGCCAGACTGCCGGCCTGGCCTGCTTTGATCAGTGGGTAAACCCATTTATGGAATTCGGGGAAGGAGGTAACGGCGCGACTCACCACGTAGTCAAAGTTTTCGTTGAGTTCTTCGACGCGGCATTTTTTTGCGGTGACATTTTTTAGCCCAAGTTCTGCAGCGATATTTTCCACCACCATAATTTTTTTGCCGATGGAGTCGGCCAGCAGGAATTGGGTGTCTGGGAAGAGGATGGCCAGGGGTATTCCTGGCAGCCCACCTCCGGTACCGGCATCCAGGACCAAAGCACCGTGATTGAAAGTCACCAGTCTGGCAATGGCCAATGAATGGAGAATGTGATTGATAGCTAAATTATCAATATCCTTCCTGGAAATGATGTTAATCCGTTCGTTCCAGTATCGGTATAGATCCTCCAGCTGGGAGATCTGATCAGCCTGATGGGGTGTGAGTAGGGGAAAGTAGGTTAAGACCGGATTCACCTTACACTTCTTTAGTTTTTATAATATTGTATAACAGCTCTTTAGCCCTAAATAGCTGTGCTTTTAGGGTTCCCATCGGTAAATTGAGTTTCGCGGCGATTTCTTCATAGGAATATTGTGAGAAGTACCGGAGTTTAATCAACTCGCTATATCTGGGTTTCAGCTGATCGACAACAGCAAGGAGTAGGTCGGATTTTTGTTTTCGGATCATTTCTTCCTCTGGATCGGCGAAGTCTGACTGGAGTTGGACCGGATTATCATCGTCAGAATTACGACCTTGGCTATCGATGGAGATGGTCTTGTTACGCTGCCTTCTGATATGGTCGATCGCGTTGTTATTTGCAATTCTGAACAACCAGGTGCTGAAGGCATATTCGGGCTCATAGGACTTCAGGTTTTTAAAGGCCTTCCCGAATGCTTCAATGGTGAGATCTTCAGCATCATCTTTGTTGTGGACCATCTTCAGTAACATGTAATAGACAGAATCCCAGTGCCTTTTAAGCAATTCGGCATAAGCTTTCTGATCCCCGCTTAATGCTTGCTGGATCCTGTCGTAGTCTTGTTTTGCTCGGTTAGAAAGATCGCTAGACATTACCAACTGAATTTATTGCCTTTTCGAAGCCGGTTTTTTAAGATGAGAACTGCATGGATCCAGGGGATGATAATCTCGTGAATCAGCGACAAGAGCCAGACTCCTTTTTCTTTTAGACGTTTGATGGTGAGCTTGGTAATCCAGAGTCGGGTGAGGAGGCGAATGAAAGCCAGGATGATCAGGTATCCTGCAAATCTCCACCAAGATAGCAGCAGAATCAGGCAAAAATAATAGACCACCCGGGAGATGCTTTCAAAACGTATCATGAGCCTTTGTCTTCGTCTGAAGTGGGAAACAGCAGCCAGGTCTTCCTGTTTTCGTCTGAGCCACTCCTTCAAGGTTCTTGGAGCTTCGGCCATTAAAATGCTGTCTGGGTGAATTTCGATCGAGGTATTCAGAGAGGTGGCCGATTGGTTAACGAATACGTCGTTCTCTCCCGATGGCAGGTGAAGCTGACTGGCATAACCTTTTCGCTTGATAAATAGTGATTTACGAAAAGCAAGGTTTCGACCATTAGCTTTGAATGGATTCCCTTTCAGTGCAAATCCGAGATATTGCTGCGCATCCATTAGGTTGTCGGTACGAAAAAACCGGTTGAGTACCGATTTTTCGCGATGATAGGTGCAATACCCGATGACAATATCATTTTTCATCAGAAAATTCGACTGCATGTGCGTGATCCAGTCGGGCCCCTGCGGTCGGCAGCTGGCCTCCGTAAAGAGCAGCTGCTCATGTTTGGCAGCTTTAACCCCGATCGTCTGAGCCAGCTTTCGCGCGTGAGGATAAGGATGATTCCGCTCAATATGGGTCACGTAGAGATGTGGATGCTCCTTCTGAAATTGGGTTAATAGATCCGCCGTCTCATCCTCTGATCCTTCATTAACTACAACGACCTGAAAATCAGGATAATTCTGATTGAGGATGATTGGTAGGTTAGCTGCCAGGTTGATGGCCTCATTTTTAACACAAAGAATGACTGACACTGAATCCTGGTCTGATTTGATGTTGGTCTTTTTATATCGGCCAACCTGGCGATAATAACGCAGGTAAAAAAACATCTGGACCGCCCATGACAGAAGTGTCAGGCAAGCCAATGCCAGGAAAATGTAATCAGACCAGACAGTGAGGGGAATCTCGAACAGGGTTTGAATAATCTGATCCATAAATAATTAGGAAGATGGTCGCTCAAGCTAGACGATAATAGGCTTCCAAAGATAGTTTGAAAAAAGCATATCTTTGAAATTTTGTGAAGAATGGAATTTCAAATTGAATCCATAGATCCAGCCAGCCATGCCAGGGCCGGAAAATTCCGGACGGGCCATGGTGAGGTTCCCACGCCTGTTTTTATGCCAGTAGGCACTGGCGGAACCGTTAAGGCCGTTCATCAGCGTGAGCTGAAAAGTGACATTGATGCGCCGATCATCCTGTCCAATACCTATCACCTGTATCTCAGGCCGGGAACCGATGTATTAAAGGCAGCCGGCGGTTTACACCGTTTTATCGGTTGGGATCGACCGATTTTGACAGATAGTGGTGGCTATCAGGTTTTTAGTATGGCTGAGAATCGCAAGCTAAAACCTGAAGGAGCTTGGTTCTCCTCCCATATCGACGGATCAAGGCACCTATTTAGTCCGGAAAACGTAGTTGAGATTCAGCGGGCTATCGGATCAGATTTAACGATGGCGTTCGACGAGTGCACACCCTGGCCATGTGATCATCAGTATGCGGCAAGCTCAATGAATCTCACGCACGACTGGCTGGCTCGAGGGGTTGAGCATTTCAAGAAGACCGAGCCGTTATATGGCTATGAACAATTTTTTCTACCGATCGTTCAGGGCAGTGTCTTTCCGGATCTCAGGCGACAATCGGCCGAATTCATCGCATCCATGGAGATGCCTGCCAATGCCATCGGGGGATTATCGGTTGGCGAGCCTGAGGAAACAATGTATGAGATGATCGAGGTGGTCAATGGCATACTTCCGGCCAACAAACCCCGTTATTTGATGGGAGTCGGCACTCCGGTGAATATTCTCGAAGCCATCTCACGCGGAGTTGACCTGTTCGATTGCGTCATGCCTACCCGTAATGGACGAAACGGGATGTTATTTACCCGACAGGGTATCATGAATATCAAAAACGAAAAGTGGAAAGTCGATTTTTCTCCGTTAGATACGGATGGTGCCTGTTTTGTTGACCAGCACTATTCCAAGGCTTACCTACGACACCTCATCATGACAGGGGAGCGGCTGGGTGCACAGATTGCCTCAGTGCACAACCTGGCATTCTACCTCTGGCTGGTGCGCGAAGCAAGGGAGCAGATCCTTGCCGGGACCTTCACCCAATGGAAAAATGCGATGATTCCTCAATTGAAATCACGGCTCTGACGCGATGTTCAAAAGGCTTGATATCTATATTATCCTTAAGTTCCTTGGAACATTTTTTCTCGCCATCGGATTGATCACGCTGGTGGCTGTGGTGTTTGATTTTTCGGAGCGTGTCGATGATTTTATTCAGCATCAGGCTCCCCTTAGATTGATTCTGACTCAGTATTATCTGAATTTCATCCCCTACTTTCTCAATCTGTTTAGTTTCCTGTTTGTGTTTATCGCGGTGATCTTCTTTACCTCAAAGATGGCTGTCCACAGTGAGATCACGGCTATCCTGGCCAACGGTATCAGTTATCGACGGCTGATGCAGCCTTACCTGATTGCGGCTTTTTGTATTGCCTTGGTCAGTTTCTTGCTGGCTAACTACCTGATTCCTTACACCAGCATCGCCCGGCTTGATTTTGAAGAAAAATATCTCAATAAAATCAGCGGTCCCCCGGAACGGGATATCCATAAGCAGATTGATACCGGTGCCTATATTTATGTTGATAATTTTAACCAGCGTAGCCTGCGAGGAACCCGGTTCTCCATTGAGAAATTCGAAGATGGAGTGCTGATTTCCAAGCTGATGGCTGATTATGTCCAGTACGATACCGCAACGGGAACCTGGAAGGCTCACAATTACTGGATCCGGGAGATTGACGGTTTAAAGGAGACCATGACCAGTGGAAAGCTGCTGGATACCCTGCTGAATCTTGATCCCAGTGATTTTAACCGTAGGGCTAATATTGTGGAGGCCATGACAACTCCTCAGCTGAAGGAGTTCATCGAACGGGAGTTGAGCCGGGGTCATGGAGATGTCTATTACGAGATTGAGCGCCATCGCCGATCGGCCGGCCCCTTTGCCGTGTTTATCCTCACGGTGATTGGCGTGGCCCTGTCAAGCCGACGGATGCGTGGAGGCATCGGTGTACACATTGGATTCGGGATTGCCCTTTCCTTCTCCTACATTCTCTTCATGCAGGTGTCCAAGGAGTTTGCCCGGGCAGGGAGCCTGACGCCTTGGTTGGCAGTCTGGCTCCCAAATTTCATTTATGCGGCCATCGCTGTGGTTCTATATCGATTAGCACCGAAGTAAGGCGGTCGACCAAAATTGACGCTCTGTGGTTGCAATTGTAACGACACCCCCGTTTTTGAGTCATAACCATGGATCATGCTCACCAAGACATCACCTCCCTGATGATCGTAGGGATTATCTTTGTTTGCGGTGGCACAGAACGGGTTGTTGGCGATAATTTTGGGCGAAAACTCGAAAAATAGATTCCGTTAAGGAATGATATAGGATTAGCAATATGGAAGGGTTTTACCATGCGAGGTAGAGCTCTTATTTTAACAACTTTTAACAAGATTAATGATTAAACTTGTTCACTATTAAACCATCAAACAGCTAAACAAATAGAGACGTGGAAATCCGAATTGAGAATCTGGACAAGATTTATAAAAACGGTCATAAAGCCCTAACGGATATTAACCTAACCATCGAGGACGGGATGTTCGGACTGCTGGGCCCAAATGGGGCCGGAAAATCCACCTTGATGCGCATTTTGGTGACCTTGATGAAGCCGTCAAACGGCAGGGTTTTGGTCAACGGCATGGATCTGCAAAAACACCGGAAAGAGGTCAGAGCACTGCTTGGCTATCTTCCCCAGGATTTTAGATTCTTTGCCAAGTATCGTACCTGGGAGTTTCTCGACTATTCGGCCCGGTTGGCGGGTCTGAAAAACCGAGCCCAGCGAAATCAGGCTGTGGAGCAAATGCTGGAGCAGGTAGGACTTTATGAAGCCCGCGATCGGCGTGCCGGAAGGCTATCCGGCGGGATGAAAAGAAGGCTGGGAATTGCTCAGGCCATAATCGGCGATCCAAAAATCCTGATTGTTGATGAACCAACTACCGGGCTGGATCCTGATGAACGAATCCGCTTCCGGAATATCCTTTCCAAGATGACCGAAAAGGAGATGATCGTTATCCTCTCAACCCATATTGTTGGCGATATATCGAGTACCTGCCGCAGTATGGCCCTCCTGGAAAAGGGGAAGCTGGTATTCGTAGGAGCACCTGACGAGCTGATCGACCGTTCAAAGGGCCATGTCTTCCAGATGACCGTGTCAACCAAAGAGTTTGAGGAGATAAAAGAAAAATACAACGTGATCTCAACTATCCCTTCGGTCGAAGGATGGGATATCCAGGTGGTTGCTGAAGATACGGGCGATCTGCCTTCAACACTTATTGAGCCTAACCTGGAACATGCTTACGTCTATTTTATGGAACTGCTGCTGAACAAGAATAAAGAACTTTTTTAGCCATGAAAACAATACGAACCATCCTGACCATAGCCTGGTTTGAAATGCTGATCCTGTTCAGGAGCTGGTTTTTCCGCATTTTTAGCGGGCTGGTCCTCCTGTTCCTGTTGGTCATGAACCTCGCTATGATGGGGGAATCATCCGGTAACTGGGGGGTAATCGGCATTGCGTCGAACATCCCTTATTTCAATATCCTCTTTCTGAGCATTAGCCAGACCTTCATCGCCATGTTTCTGGCGTTGGATTTCCTTAAGCGGGACAAGAAATTGGATACCTCAGAGGTTATCTATACCCGCTCGATGTCCAACTGGTCGTATGTTTGGGGTAAGACCATCGGAATCCTTGGAGTTTTCCTGGTGCTCAACCTCTTAGTACTGATTCTGGCGTTGATCATCAATCTGGTTTCCCAGAATGTAGCCATCGATTGGCTGGCTTATCTTTATTATCCGTTGCTGATTACTATCCCTTCGCTGATATTCGTGTTGGGCCTCTCCTTCCTGGTCATGTCGCTGGTAAAAAACCAAGCTATCGCCTTGGTGATCCTTCTGGGTTATACCGGGCTGATCCTGTTCTTCGGCAAAGCCCACGGTGATTATGTTTTTGATTTCATCGGCAACCTGATCCCCATGGTTCACTCAGATGTGACGGGGTTTGGATACGAGGGACGCCTGGTCTTACAACGCCTGATCTACCTGATGCTTGGATTATCCTTTATCTCAGCTAGTATTCTGTTGCTGAAGCGATTACCTCAATCGAGAGTTCTCTCCGCAACCACCTGGTTGATGACTTTCACTTTCGGTATCTTGGCCGGAGCCGGAATCCTTTACTATACCTCCACGGCTTCGGCGGATCAAAAATACCGGGCCGACCTGATTGCGCTGAACGATCAGCACGACAATCTGCCCGTATTGTCGCTCGACCAGTGTGACCTGACCGTGGATCATAAAGGTGACAAGCTAGCCATTACTGCTGCCATGCAGCTTTCAAATGCCACGCTCAATCCAATCGAAAATACCGTTCTTAATTTGAACCCAGGCTTTAAAATCAACTCACTCGAAATTAACGGCGCAAAATCTACTTTCGAACAAAAGGAGCATCTGCTGCTGCTAAAATTTCCAGGGCCACTGCTTCCGGGCGATACGATCCGTTTGCAGATGGATTACAGCGGATCAGTTGATGAAAGGGTCTGTTATCTTGATATTAAGAAGGAACAAGCTGATGAGAAATGGGGACCTGATTTTATCGTGTCGATCAAAAAACGTTTCGCCATTGTCGAACCAAACTATGTTATCGTAACTCCAGAGTCGGCCTGGTACCCAACCCCCGGAGTCCTTCACGGTTCAAACCTTTCCGTATTGCCGGTGTGGAACTTCACCACTTTCAACGCTAAAGTGAAAAGTGCTTCCGGCCTTCAACCCATCATGCAGGGTCCGGCCGAACAAGAGGGCGATTATTGGAGGTTTGTACCGGAGAACCAACTAACTGGATTAACCCTGATTATTGGGCCATACGAAAGCCGAACCTTAAATACAGAAGATGTAGATTTTGAGTTAAATATACTGAAGGGGCACGATTACTTCAGTGCTGTTCTGGATTCAGTCGCGGATACCCTTCCGCGCTTTGTGGGTGACATGAAGCAAGATCTGGAACGACGGCTGGGATTATCATATGCCTATCCAAGGTTGCGGATCGTTGAAGTTCCGGCTCAGTTCTACTCCTATTCGAGGTTGTGGGTCAAGCACCGTGAATTTGTTCAGCCGGAAATGCTGCTGGTCCCGGAAATGGGAACCATGCTCAGCCAGGCTGGATTTGCCCAGTCGTACAAAATGATGGAGAAGCGTCTCAAGCAGAGCCAGGAGTCCTTGTCAGAGACCGAGATTCAGCTCCGCGTTCTGAACAATTTCTTGTCAACCAATTTCATCCCCGGGACAGACGATTTTCGGTTCCGGTTCAACGCTGGTTCCCGATCTGTTCAACTGGATAATGAAAAGAGGTACTCAGTCTTTCCCCATTTCTTTACCTATGTCAATTATGTTGGATCAAAAGAGTACCCAATTCTCAATACCGCGCTGGAATCATATATAAGTAACACCGGTGAATCTGGAATGATGGGAGGATGGGGCGGAATGGGAATCTCTGGTTTAAACGTATCAGAACAGGCAAATGTTGATTTGCAAAAAAAATCGTTTAAAGATTTGTTAGCCAGTGATTTGGATAATTATAATCTCCGGCAGGTGATTGATGCTAAGGGGCGGTATTTCTTTACTTACCTGGAGGCCATCGCCGGATCTGAAGAGTTTATGCCCTTCTTGCTTGGTGAGTTGCAGCGAAATAAGCATCAGGTTTATGATTATTCAACATTTCGGGAGAATTTCCTGGAGCGGTTTGGGTATGACATGGACGAATTTGCCAATGAATGGTATTCAGGGCGACAGTTACCTGCATTCCTGGTTGGGAATGTCCGTGTGATCGAAGTGCAACAGGGTGATTATACTCGGTATCAATTGCTATTCGATGTATCCAATCCATCCGAGACTTCCGGATTGCTCCAAATTACGCTAAGAGCTGGTCGTGGAGGTATGGGAGGCGGCCGTGGAGGTGGCTTTGGAATGCGAGGTGGTGGCAGTTCTTTCGCCCTAGCGGGGCGGGATGCCAACACGGAGAAGTTCTTGATCATGCCTCCTAATGAGGCTCTCCAGATTGGCTATGTGTTGGATGAACAACCACGCGGAATGTCGGTGAACACCATGGTCTCTACAAATCTCCCTGTATCAGTCAGTTTCCCGTTTCCGGAAGTGGAGAAAGTCAAAGGTTATACCCCATTTGAGGGAATGCGACCGATTCCCATGCTCTTAACGATGGCAGGGGAGGGGGAGATTGTCATCGACAACGAAGATCCGGGCTTTTCAACTACTGGAAAGGCTGCCGATAGCCGGTTAGTGAGATGGTTCAATATAAATAAACCAACTGACGATGTCCCTTATGTGGCGATGCAGATGTGGCGTCCTCCGCAAAATTGGACCCCCATCATCCAGTCGGGCTTCTATGGCGATTTTGTCCGCTCTGCCTTGTATGTGAAGTCGGGCGACGGAACCCAGGTAGCTGAATGGAGAACTATCATTCAGGATCCTGGTTATTATGAAGTGATGGCCTATATTAATCCGATGACTGCTCGTATGGGGATTCGCATGGGCGGTCAGGGCGGCCGGGGAGGTGGTGGCCCTGGTGGCGGGATGCCGGAGATACCGGATGAATACCACTTTACGATAGATCATGACGAAGGGCAGGACGAAGTGGTTGTTGCCCTGAAGAGTGCCGAAACTGGATGGAACAGCCTGGGATCCTTCTATTTCTCGGCTGACACCTCACGGGTGGAGCTGAATAACAAGAATAGCGGTCGAACTGTCGTGGCTGATGCAGTGAAGTGGGTTAAGCAGAAGTAACGGGTCAGATAACACACCGATCATAGAAAACGAAACAACAAGCAAATCAATCGATAACAGATCCAACTTATGAAAGCTAGAACGTTCTTAGGGGTGGCAATTTTTTTCGCTGGTTTAACCGGACTGGCTCCCCTGCATTCGCAGCAATTGATCAAACTAGATGATGCGCTGCAGATCGCTGCACAGAACAGCCCGGACATCAAGCGGGTTGAACTGAGCCTAATCCGCACCCAGGAGTTGCTTAAGGCAACCCAGGCGTCAATGAAATCTAATTTCCGCTTCACCCTGAATCCGATCGGATACTCGCACGACAGAGCTTTTAATGAATTGATCGGAGATTATAATACGCAGGAGAATCTGAGCAGTGCGGGAACCTTTACTGTATCACAACAGTTACCTTGGACCGATGGTAATATCTCACTAAATAACCGATTTGCTTGGCAGCGGGCTTATAGTGAGTATGCCGACCGTACCACTTCCCAGTTTACTAATAACCTAAGGATCCAATACGATCAGCCCCTCTTTACTTATAACCGGATTAAAATGCAGCTGGCCGGTCTGGAGCTGGACTTTGAAAATACCCAGCTGAACTACAATATTCAAATGCTCAATCTAGAGCGTTCGGTTGCCCAACAGTTTTATGCTGTTTTTAATCAACAAATGCGCGTCGAAATTGCTAAGGAAGAGTATGAGAATCAGAAAGTTAATTATGAAATTATCAAAAATAAGGTTGAAGGGGAGCTGGCCCGATTAGAAGAGCTGTTTCAGGCTGAACTGAACCTGGCCTCCAGTAAATCGAGCTGGGACAACAGTCAAGTTAGCCTAGAGAATGCTAAAGATCAGTTCAAAATTTTGATCGGCATGGACCTTTTTAACGAGATCGATATCCTGGCTAATCCGATCGTGGACACCGTACCTGTCGATCTGAACCTGGCTATCGAGTATGCCCTGGCAAACCGGATGGAATTGAGGCAAAGGCAGATCAGTATCGAGAATGCGCAGTTTGACTTGGTCAGAACTATGGCTACCAACGAGTTTGCTGGAAACTTTTCATTGGCAGTAGGTCTCTTTGGAGACAACGAGCAGCTTCCAAAAATTTATTCAAATCCGACGGATAACGAGCAAATCAGCCTGTCATTTCAGATTCCAATCTTTGATTGGGGTGAGCGAAAAGCCAGAATCAAAGCATCACAAACAAGCATTGAAACACAGAAGCTTAACATGGAAGATGAGCGCAACACCATTATCCAGACTGTCCGCCAGGTTTATCGAAACTTGCAGAACCTGCTGAATCAGATTGATATTGCTCAACAGAACGTTAGGAATGCCCAGTTGACTTACGATATCAATCTAGAGCGTTATAAGAATGGCGATTTGACCGGGATGGATCTGAGCTTGTACCAGAATCAGCTTTCTTCGAAGAAACTTGATTTGGTCAACGCTCAGATTAATTACAAGTTAGAATTGCTGAATATGAAGATTCAAACCCTGTACGATTGGGAAACCAAGACTGCGATTGTTCCACAAACATCTAAATAATCATTACCGAAAATGAAATCGATCCGAAACCCCTTAGTTGTTCTGGTTTTTTCCGGATTAACCCTCATCCTGATCAATGGATGCCGTACCCAGCAAACCGACGCTACCACAGAAGTGGCTGTGCCGGTCTCCATTATGGACATCAGGCCAGCGTCAATTGAGGAATATATTGAAACCAATGGAACTGTCTATCCAACGCAGGAGGTAGAATTAAAATCGGAAATGACAGGACGTTATTATCTCCAAAATAATCCCCGAACTGGTAGGCCATGGGCTTTGGGCGACCGGGTCAGGACAGGAGATCTGATTGTGAAGTTTGAAGACGAAGAGTATGTCTCTAATATTCAAATCGATTCAAAGAGAATCAACCTGGAAGTTTCTAAAAATGAGGTTGAAAAGCAACAGTCTCTTTACGAAAAAGGGGGAGCTACCCTGCGGGAACTTAAAAACTCGGAGCAAACTTTCATCAATGCGGATTATGCTTATAAAAGTGCTCAGTTACAGCTGCAAAAGATGAATGTGATTGCTCCTTTTGACGGAGTTATTGTGGATTTGCCTTACTATACCAAAGGCAACAAACTCTCGTCTGGGCAGTCGCTGGTAAAGATTATGGATTACCGGAAACTCTATATGGAGTTTCAGCTTCCCGAAAAGAACCTGACTAATGTGAATGTTAATCAGCGGGTTAGGGTACTGAATTATGCCCTTCCAGATGATACGCTTTATGGGAATATCAGTCAACTCTCTCCAGCTATTAATCCCGATACAAGAAGTTTCAAGGGAACTATAATGATTCAGAACGATGACTTGCGCCTGAGGCCTGGGAGTTACATCAAGTCGGAGATCATAACCCTGCGAAACGATAGCACGATAGTGATTCCAAAGAAAATCATTGTTTCGCGCCAGAGAGGGAAGACAGTTTTTGTTGTTGACCAGAATACTGCCATGGAACGCGTGATTACCACTGGACTGGAAAATCCGGATTCGGTCGAAGTGATCCGCGGATTAAAAATGAATGATCGGGTTGTCATTGAGGGATTTGAGACACTAGGCAACCGCTCGAAAGTTAAAATCGTCCGTTAAAAGGGCCAATCCAGCAGATAATGAGAAAATTAACCGAGTTTTCAGTCAGGTACCCGGTCACCGTTACCATGTTTATCCTGGCTGTGGTGCTGTTGGGGTTCATCTCTTTTGGAAAACTGGGGACCGACCTGTTTCCAAAGCTTAACAATCCCCGGATTTATGTAGAGTTAAAAGTTGGAGAGCGTCCCCCCGAAGAAGTTGAGAAGCTGTTTGTCGATCCGATTGAATCGGTGTGTATCAGGCAGGGTAAGGTAGTTGGTGTTTCTTCGGTTACCCGTGTGGGGACTGCCCAGGTAACGGTGGAGTATGCCTGGAACGCCGATATGGATGACGCCTTTTTGGAACTCCAGAAGGCCTTGGGAACTTATTCCCAAAATGCTGAGATCGACGAACTTCTGATAACCCAGCACGATCCCAACGAGTCGCCGGTGATGTTGGTGGCATTGCAGCACGAAAATCTCACCGATATGGACGAGTTAAGACGTATCGGGGAAAACTATATCCGGAACGAACTGGTCAGATTGGAAGGGGTAGCGGATGTCCAGCTCGAAGGTCAGGAACAGAAGGAAGTGCTGATCAGCACTAATGAGTATTTGCTCAATGCCTTTGGCGTGACAACTACCGAGATCACCTCCCAAATCACAAACTTTAACCGGAATATCTCTGGAGGGTCCATCGTCGAAATGGGTACCCAGTACGTTATTAAGGGAGTCAGCGTATTTTCTAACCTGAATGATATCCGGCAACTGATTGTGGGGTTTAAAACGGAGACTAC
>Ga0265294_10006504_pt1 | contig 14019 bp, 13 predicted proteins | sample MunlanPumphouse3_FD_192504 | JGI IMG/M metagenome (GOLD analysis project Ga0265294, IMG submission 192504) | Groundwater microbial communities from a municipal landfill in Southern Ontario, Canada - Pumphouse #3 | ecosystem: Environmental > Aquatic > Deep subsurface > Groundwater | place... | reverse complement strand
AGCGCCATTAGGTCCGATAAAGCCAAAAATCTCGCCTTCCGTAACCTTCAGGTCAAGATCTTCGATGCCCCGATCTTTGCCATAATACTTGGTCAGCTGGCTGGTTTCGATGGTTAGCATAAGAGTTAGGTTAAAGGAATGAAAGTTATGGAAAATTAATCTATTCACCCCACCGGGAAGCGAGTATTAATCTTGGCCGAACCATCTAAAATCCGTCTCACCAAATGAGAAGTGACGCAGCTCCTGGAAGTCCCCAGATGGAAATCTGGCAGTTACAACCCATGACTAGAAAGCCGCCCGGATCGTTTACCGGCTATTTGGGCTCAAAAACGATTCACTGACACCCCCGTAAAAGAGCACATTGAGCGACATCCGACCATGATCAAACTCCTCAACTGTACCTTCTTTTTGGTTCGTCTCACCATCTTCGGTGGTTCTCCAGAGCCATGAAGCATTGACGATATAGTTCCGTAGATTGCTCGTTTCGTAACCTGATAAAAGTTCTGCATCTCCATCGAGTGGAACATCTTTCAATTCAACCGCAAACTCCATGTAATCATGGTAATCTCCAGAGACGTAAGTCACTTTCCGGGTACCGGTAAAAGATTTAAGGGTTTGATGATTAGACGAGAGTTCTCCCTCGATATCAAACTCATAGGTTATGGTGACATCTCCATCGTCGGAACAATTCATGATGTGACTTGACGAGAATGAATTGCCGTTCCACTCCAGGAAATACTGTTCGTCCGGCTCATCCTCAGTACAGGAGGTCTGATTGTACACACTGATCTGATCCATATCGGACATGGAGGTTGGCGGAGCTGGTAAAATTCCGGACAAAGTAACGATAACTTCCTGGTAACCTGGATCTTCGCCCTTAGGGATCAAATTACAACCGGTGAAACCCAGGGAAAGCAAACAGCCGAATCCCGCAATGAAAACAATCTTGAATCGTAAAGTCTTTTTTCTCATAATGACTTCTTTTTTTCAGGCAATGAAGCAAATTTAGCAGAGTTATTGTAATTTGCTGTAACCTAACAAAAACTGAAATGAAAGAGTTTCTCGACCAGACCTTGATTAACCTAGGTAATTATGAACTAAAAGTCCATGCATTGCTCATGCTGGCAATTTTTCTTATTGCTGTCGTTTTGGTACTTTTTGTGATACGGCATACCGTTTACCGAATTTCCAAACATGAAGCAGGAAAGAAATTTGCGATTTACAGCCTGATAAAATACATCATAGTAGTGATCGCTTTCCTAATCAGCCTTCAAATTCTCGGGTTTAAACTGACCGTTCTCCTAGCTGGATCAGCTGCGCTGTTGGTAGGTATCGGGCTAGGGCTGCAGAATCTGTTTGGCGATTTTGTTTCGGGGATTATTCTTTTAGCCGACACGGCCATTAAGGTAAATGATGTCATCGAGGTTAACGGCCTGGTTTGTCAGGTGTTACATATCAACCTGCGTACAACAACCGTCATTACGCGGGATGATAAATATTCTTTAGTATTAAAAGATCCCGCCCCAACGGTCAGATTTAGCAACTTCGGTGACTCCTCGCTGGATTTCACCTTGCTGTTCTGGGCCGATGAGATCTTCCGGGTAGAGAAGACCAAAAGCGAATTGCGGATCAAGATATACGAACTATTCCAACAGAATAACGTCACTATACCATTCCCACAGCGAGTTATTCATTCCGCACACAAATGATATCGGTTACCTCACCTGTTTTAGATACCGGTACAGCTCACTATCGGTGGTGATAATCAGGCTGGTTTTATCGTCGAAAGATTTTTCCAGTGTCTCCATGGCTCGCAGGAAGCTGTACAGCTCACGCGAAGCAGACGTTCGGTTATAAGCTGCTGCATAGATGGCTGTTGCGCGGGCATCGGCGCGACCGCGGATCTGTTCAGCCTCTTTGATGGCTTCCGATTGGATCTGGGCCAGATCGCGTTCCTTATTCCCCTGAATCTTACGCGCTTCACCCTGACCCTCAGAGCGGAAGCGGTCGGCAATACGGTTTCGTTCGCTGATCATCCTGTCGTACACGTTGTTACGAACTTCCTCCACATAATTGATCCGTTTAAATCGGAAATCCAAAATGATAATTCCCAGATCTGATGTACGTTCATTCGCTTTTTCGAGGATCATTTTCTCAATACGTTCGCGGCCCACCCGGATAGAATCGAGGGTTTCGATTTCCACCAGATACTCATCTGACAGTTCCGGAGTGCGGTTCGACGAACGGATAATATCGAGAAGTTCATAACTAGCCACCGCGTTGCGGGTCTCCCCGTCGAGGATATCATCCAGTCGCGACTGGCCTGAGCGTTCATCGCGCAGACGCATGTAGAACTGCAGCGGATCGGTGATTTGCCAGCGGGCATAGGTGTCCACAAAGATGAATTTCTTATCCTGGGTAGGAACCTGGTTCGGATCGCCATTCCATTTCAGATAGCGTTTGTCAAACCGTTGAACCTTCTGGATAAGAGGCACTTTAAAGTTCACGCCCGGCTTTGTCCGGCTACCGCCAACAGGTTTACCGAACTGGGTAACGATGGCTTGTTCAGTCTCGTCGAGGATGAACATGCTTCCAAAAGCGAGGAGTATCGCCAGGATTCCTAGAATGATATAAATGACTGCTTTAGTTTTCATGGCTTACTTCTCCTGTGTTTGGGTTCTTCTGTCGATGTTCAGCAAAGGCAACACATTGTTCCCCTTCTCATCCACAATGATCTTGTCGCCGATCTTGGGAAGGATCCGCTCGAGTGTCTCAAAATAGATCCGTTTTTTCGTCACCTCCGGAGCTTTGATAAACTCCTCATAAAGTGATGTAAACCGGTCGGCTTCGCCGATGGCGCGGTTGACGCGGTTGAGCGCGTAAGCTTCGGCCAGCTGAACAGTCTCTTCTGCCTCTCCTGTTGCCCTGGGAATCACCTGGTTATATTCTGATTCGGCCTGGTTGATCAGGGTAGCGCGCTCCTGCTGCGCCTGGTTTACCGCATTAAATGAGGGCTTCACCGGCTCCGGCGGGTTCACATCCTGCAGCACCACCTGATCGATCCGCAGACCATTCTCATACTCTTCACACATGGCCTGAAGCAGAACCTCCACATTGGAGGCTACCTCCTGGCGGCCCACCGTCAACACCTCGTTGACCGTACGATCCCCGACTGTCTTGCGCACAGCCGCTTCGGACATATCACGTAGCGCATCTTCAGCATCACGAACCTTGAAAAGATATTTATACGAATCCACAATACGGTATTGTACAACCCATTCCACATCCGAAAGGTTCAGATCCCCTGTTAGCATGAGGGATTCATCATGATAATCCCTGCTGGAATAGGTTGAACGCGAACCTGTTCCTGCCGTTCGAAATCCGAATTCCATCTTTAACTGCCTCTGAACCGGTATTTTATACATCCGTTCCAGACCCAGTGGAGCAATAAAATTGAGCCCCGGTTTAACCGTCCGGGTAAACTGGCCGAGGAAAAGCACCACGCCCTCCTCTTCGGGCTTGACGGTTTTAAGTGACGTGCCAATTACCAGCAGCGCCAGCAACCCCAGGAAAATTTTTCCTGTATAGCGCTTGAGCCACTGAATAATCCGTTCACTTTCTTGATCATAATTTCTCATCTTCTTAATTTGTTAAAAGATTGCAAGTTAACACTTCTGCGCGTTTTTTGGGGGGAAGAATAGATTATCTTTTTGCAACTTCCCAATTCGTATATTTGCAGTCTCCTAAAACCAGTGACGATGAAACCGATCAACGTGATCAGGAAATTGTTCGACTATTTCAGCATGGAAGCCGAAATCGATGATTTCGATAGGATTCATGAGTCGATCACCAAGGATGTTGTGTTCAAGGGCACCAACCTGTGGATTCTGATGTTTGCCATTGTGGTAGCCTCAGTGGGCCTCAACATGAACTCCACCGCGGTAATTATCGGTGCCATGTTGATCTCCCCGCTCATGGGCCCCATCAACGGGATGGGTTACAGCATCGCCACGTACGACATGCCCCTGTTCCGAAAATCGGTAAAAAACTTCACCTTCGCGGTCGGCGCTTCCCTCCTGGCATCCACTACCTACTTCATTGTCAGCCCGATATCCACTGCCCACTCCGAATTATTAGCCCGCACCAGCCCAACCATCTACGATGTGCTGATCGCCCTATTTGGTGGATTGGCGGGTATTGTGGCCATCAGCAGTAAGCAGAAAGGTAATGTGATCCCCGGTGTAGCCATCGCCACCGCCCTGATGCCCCCACTCTGCACAGCAGGTTATGGACTGGCTACGGCCCAATTCCAGTATTTCTTCGGCGCCATCTATCTCTTTACCATCAACACCGTCTTCATCGCCCTCTCATCCGTAGCCATCTCCCAAATCCTTAAGTTCCCCATCCGTGCCATCATCGAGGAGAAGAGCAAAAAGAAAATCAACCGGTACATATCTATTGTAATTGTCCTGATTCTAATCCCCAGTTTCTATTTCGGCTGGAACCTCGTTCAGAAGGAGCGCTTCACCGAACATGCACACAATTATGTGAATAATGTCAGCGTGACCGAAGGAAACTATCTTCTTAAAAATGAGATCATTCCAAAAACCAGAACGATTCGGCTGATTTATGGCGGGGCTACCATGACCAAAGATCAACAAGAACGCATCAGGGAAAAAGCAGCCGATTTTTCATTAAAAAATCCAGAAATCATCATTGAGCAAGGGTTAACGCTGGATATGGTGGATCGAAAAACTTCGGAGATTGAAAATCTAAAAGCGGAGCTAGGCCGCCTGAACCTGATGGTTCAAGACAAGGAGAGAATTCTTGATTCAATTGATAATCAGAAGTTTGTCGGGCAACAATTATTCAAAGAGATTAATGCCCTATTCCCGCAGGTGGAAGAGCTCACCTTTTCAGAGAGTTACATCTGGAGCCGGGAGGCTTCACAGGCACAAAAAACAGGCATCGCCTTGATAACCATACCGGAAGAGGGATTGACACTGGCAGAGCAAGAGAAAATCACGGAGTGGCTTAAAAAACGGACAGGAAGAGATGCGATCCGGCTGATTTTTGATTTACGACAACCAGCGGCAGCGGTTCCTGATAGTCCTACCAGCGAAGAGTAGTTCCTAGGCGTAACCCCAAATGCTGCTCGAGATACAGCTCCCCGGGTAAAAAACCGCTGGTCTTGCCGAGCAGCCCCAGATCGATGGAAATGGCTCTCAATCCTGATTTCCGTGGCAGGTTAAAAAAGTATCCTATATCCAAATCAAAAGCTCCCCCGTGGAATGATTGTGTCGTATTAAAGTCAAAACCCACCGGTTGATTCCAGTAGTGTGCTGTCAAACCAGCCACCAGGTTGCGTGTCAAAGGATAGTCCGATAAGCCTAGCCCAAATCCGTGAAACCACTGTGTCCGGCTTTGAAACTGCCTAACATAAGCGCTGATATTCAGCTTTTTATGTTTTATCCAGATGTTTTCATCGATGAAATCACCAAAGGGAGCCATGGTGTAGCCCATGCCGACATTGATTCGGGTGGAGGGGCCCAGGTCGAAGCCTGTGCGACCGATGATCATGGGGTTCAGAAGGTTCAGCAGCGAACGGAATCCGGCGCGGCGGACAAGCCGGGCCTCTTCGCCAGTCAGCTCATCATATCCGGTGTACCGATAAAACTCCATAGTAGGACGGAAAAGATGCCTGGCAGCTCCGTAGGTGTCATATCCAACGATATCGCGTTCGAGCTCATCAGCTTCTTCGGTAATTCCCACTTCAAAACCGAACAGTCCCAGCACATAATACTGCATGATACCCAGCTTGCGGGTCCAGTATTCCCACTTAAAATGGCGGAAGTCATCCTGTCCGAAGCTCCCGAGAGCCTCCATTCGATGGGTGAGCATATAATCCGACTCCAGTCCTGCGGTATGCAGTCGGATATAGTTAGGCAGGTCGCGGTCGCGCAGGTCGCGTAGCGTAGCATCTGTCACCCCATTGACATAAGCGGCTCCGTGTCGGTTGAAATAGGGTTGGGATATCGACCCGATGTGTTTGGCTGTTAAGATGGATCGGTGGCCCTCTTCATGGGTCAGTGGCTGAAGAAAGAATGCGATGAGAATCAACTGGATAGGGTCGGAATACTTTGTTCCCACCTCCTGATCCAGCACCCGGGACATCATCCGGTAGCCCGAGAGGTACGATTCATTCATCTGCCGCATGGTGAAGAGGCGGGCAGGTGCATCCTGGATAATAAAACGATAGTCTTTGGGTGTGGGCAGGGTATCCTGCTGCGCCTGGCCTGCCAAAGGCAGACTCAGAAGCAGCAGGATGGTCAGGATATGGATTCTCATGATGAATGTATATTATTGTTTATCAAGAAATTGCATCGGATTTTCGGTGGCAATGGTGTGGAAATTTTCCTCTCCGATGAATGCCCGCAGGTCGAGCCCAAATCGGCGTTCGGTGGCTTCGGTTTCCACCATATAAAAATCGGAGCCAAACAGCACGCGCTTTCGCAGCTGGTCATTGGTCAGCAGCACTTTAAGTAGCGAGAAGAATCCGGTGTCACTCATGGTAAAGGATACATCGGTATAGATGTTATCATGCTTGCTGATCATCTTTCGGATGATGGTCAGCCAGTTGCCCTGATCTCCCGGATTATCGAGGTATCTCGACCACCAATATCCTGATCCGAAATGAGCCAGGCTGATCCGGAGCCGGGGAAAATCGGTGGCCACCTTTTCCCAGTTGGCCGGGTGGGAGAACGTGGAGCAGAGGATTTTTTTGCTGGCTTGGGGATCACCAAGTTCAACCAGCGAATCCGAGAGGAGCCGCATCAAGGTCTTTCGTGAACCTCTGAAATGCACGGGATTATAGGGGCTGCAGTGGGTGATCACCGGAAGGCTGTGTTCCTGGCAGTAATCATATATCGGGTAAAGTCGCTCATCATGAGGAAAATAGCCGATCGGTGGATAGATCTTCAATCCTTCGAATCCCCACTCCTCCACTGATTGACGGAAAAGGTCGAAGCACTCCGGACGGCGGGGATCGATATGAATGAATGGGATAACCTGTGGGCAGGTTCTTTTCATTTCTGACAGTTCCCGAAGCTGATTGGCATAAGGCCGTGGCACTCCTCCCGCCTCCATGTAGGCTAGGTCCATAGCGAGAACCACAAAGCGGGTATCCTCCGGATAATATTTCTTGCACTCATCCAGAATCCGCCGTTGTGACCCCAGTTTCCCCATCTGAACAAATCGGGCATAACGGTCAAATAAATCATTGGAGGAGAATGGGTTAATATGATTCAATAGTGTGATCAGGGTACGGGAGAACGACTGGCTAGCGAGGAGTCTCACGAGTCCGAATGGCAGAAATTTCACCGGGACATCGACATCCCGGAATGTGTGAATATGGCAGTTGTAGATCATTATAAGGTTTGTTTGTCAGTCAGATAGCCCGTGATCAGCCGGGCCGGGGTGATATCGAAGGCCGGGTTTCGCACGGCCACGTCGGGGGTTTCCACCTGCAATTCGTTGCCATGGCGCTCCTCGATTGGCACTTGGCTACCCGTTTCCAGCTCGTAGTCGAAGGTGGTTTCCGGGGCAGCCACATAAAATGGGATCCCATTATCAAAAGCGGCGAGGGCTTTGAGGTAGGTACCGGTTTTGTTGGCTACATCGCCGTTGCGTGTGATCCGGTCGGCCCCCACGATGACGAGGTCCACCTCGCCTCGTTGCATCAGGAGTCCACCGGCGTTATCGGTGATGACGGTACATGGTACGCCATGTTCTTTGAGTTCATAGGCTGTGAGCCGGGATCCTTGGTTCAGGGGGCGGGTCTCATCGACCCAAACATGCACCTTAATTCCTTCATTATGTGCTAGATAGATAGGAGCCAGGGCCGTGCCATAATCCACACATGCGAGCCATCCGGCGTTGCAATGGGTGAGGATATTCACCACGCCGTCACTCTTTTTGTGAGCCAGCGCCCGGATGATCGGCACGCCGTTCATTCCGATTCGGCGGCATCGTTCGATCTCCTCCTCCCGGAAGGTGATAGCACGTTGGAGCAGGAGTGTCTCACTGTGCAGATCGTGTTTCAGTTCGCGGATGCCTCGTGCGAGGTTGATGGCAGTTGGCCGGGTGGCCAGCAATCTCTCTGCCAGCGTGTTGAACCGTTCCTCCGGCGCTCCCCTGCCCGCGCTCTCCCGCATGCCCAGCCACAACGCAAAAGCCCCCGCCACCCCAATCAGCGGCGCCCCCCGCACCTCCAACCAGCGAATGGCACGCAAGCCATCCTCAAAAGTGATCATCTTCCTGATTATCAACTGATGAGGCAGAAGGGTCTGGTCGATGTAGAGCACACTCTCCGACTCTCCATCATACCATAAAGCTGTCAGATATTTACCATCAGCAATCATTTCTACTGAATGTCATGCTGCCTGAGCAGAGCAGCCAGATCAGCCCCGGGAGTCACTAACACGCCACGCATCCCAAGATTCTCTGCAGCGATGACGTTGGGCTCCGAATCATCTACAAAAACCGTCTCATAAGGATCAAGCCGCGACTTTTTCAGCACTCGCTCGTAAATGCGCTGGTTCGGTTTCCGGAGACCCATCTCATGCGAATAGTAGGCTTTCTCCATCAAATGATCGAGCGATGGTATCCCAAACTCCCTGTCTAACTTATTGTTATAACTTTCGCAATGGATTTTGCACGTATTGCTCAGCAGAAAGGTACGATATCGTTTCGACAACTGCTGCACCAGCTCAATCCGTTCTGGCCAATAATCAAGCAACAAAGCATTCCAGGCCTTATCGAACTGTTCCTGCGTGCATTTAAAGCCGGTGAGCTCCCTGAACTTCGCCCGCATCTCTGCCGGACACAGGTCGCCCGTCTCCACATCTCCCAACAGCTGCTGAATATCCGGCTGCATGAAACGCTCGGCTGCTCCTCTGAAGCCGATGATCTCAAACGCATCAAAGGTCCGCTTGAAATCAATGTTCAGCAAGACACCTCCAAGATCAAAGATGATATTCTGGACAGCCGGCATAGATTCTTTTCGGAATAAATTCTTTTCTGCAAAATCACTTTTGAGTCACCCGCTGGAACATTCGCTCCAGGCTGCTCTCCTGCTTGCGGAGATCTTCGGTCTTTTCGTTGGCCACAATCTTCCCGAGGTTGATGATGATCACCCGGTCGCAGATAGCCTCCACCTCCTGCATGATATGCGTGGAGAGCAGAATGGTCTTTTTCCGCCCGAGGTTCCCGATGAATTTCCTGATCTCCACGATCTGGTTGGGATCCAACCCGGAGGTCGGCTCATCGAGAATCAGCACCGACGGGTCGTGTATCAGCGCCTGCGCCAATCCCACCCGCTGGCGATACCCTTTCGACAGGGCCCCGATCTTCTTGTGCGCCTCCTTCTCCAACCCCACCAGCGCTATCATGTCCTCCACTCCCGCACCGACGCCTACACTCTTTTTCCCGCTGGCCTTTTTACTCTTCTGTCCTTTCTGGTAGATCCCCTCCACCATTTCGAGGTACTCCCTGACATACATATCAGTGTAAAGGGGGTTATTTTCAGGTAGATAGCCAATCATTTTACGTATTTCGAGCGAGTGCTCCAGCGTCTCCATCTCATTGACTAGCACCGTTCCCTCCGTCTGAGGGATGTACCCGGTGATGATCTTCATCATGGTGGACTTGCCAGCACCGTTTGGACCGATGAATCCGACGATCTCGCCCGTGGCGACGGTAAATGATACGTTATCCAGCGCTTTCTGCTGACCGTAGAGTTTGGTTATTCCTTTGACTTCGATGGACATGGTAGAGAATTAGTTGTCAAGTTGTCCGCTTCGCTGCGCGAAGCTGTTGTCGAGTTATTAAGAAGGTGTGAGGTGTGAGGTGTGAGGGTGGCATGCTGTATTAGTTTCAGTAGTTGTTCGATGGCGTCGTCTTCGTTAATGTTTTTCAATATCGGGGTTTTTCCTTTATAAATATGCACTTTCCCGGGTCCGGCGCCGACATAGCCATAATCAGCATCGGCCATTTCTCCCGGGCCGTTGACGATGCAGCCCATGACGGCGATTTTGAGGCCGGTGAGGTGGCTGGTTCCTGCTTTGACTTTTCGCACAGCTTCCTGGATATTGAACATCGTGCGGCCGCAACCCGGACAGGAGATGTATTCTGTCCGGGTGATTCTAGCACGGGAGGCTTGGAGAATGCCATAGGCTACCGGTATTTCGTATTCCGGATCTTCGGTCAGGGATACACGGATGGTATCGCCGATGCCATCGACCAGCAGCGACCCGATGCCAACGGCCGATTTCAGTCGGCCGTCCTCGCCCTCGCCGGCTTCGGTGACTCCGAGGTGCAGCGGGTAATCCATATATTCGGCATCCATTCGCCTGACTAACAGGCGGGTAGCCTCTACCATCACCTTAACATTGGATGATTTCAGGGAGAGGACGAGGTTATGGAAGTTTTCGGCCCGGCAGATGCGTACCGCCTCCAGGGTAGCTTCCACCATGCCTTCGGGGGTATCGCCAAAGCGGTCCATGATACGATCCGACAAGCTTCCGTGGTTGGTACCGATGCGCAGGGCTGTTCCATGCTCCCGGCACACGTCGAGCAGCGGCTTCAGCGTGTCGTGCATCACCTCGAGATACTTTTCCGGGGCTCTTTTTTCCTCCTCCTTCCGGATCAGGTTTCCCGGATTGATCCGCACCTTCGCCGCCACCCTGGCAGCTTCGATGGCAATGCGGGGTGAAAAGTGCACATCGGCAATGAGCGGTATATTCCGGGACAACTCATTGGTTTCCAGCCGCTTTTTGATTTCAGCCAGATGCTCCACATCTTTCAGGGTGGGCACAGTGATACGGACATACTCCGATCCCGCCTCCACCGCGCGGAGGATCTGCGTCACCTGGCCCTCAACATCAGCTGTGGCCAGGTTGGTCATGGTTTGCACCCGCACCGGGTAGTTCCCGCCCAGCGGAACACCTCCGATATCCACAACCCGTGTTTTGCGTCGCTCGTATGGCACGTTAAACGATCTTAAGGGATTACATTACAGCTCACGGTTCAGCAGAGTCTGACGCTTCGTGAGCTTGACAAAATACTTATCTGACAATACATTGCGGAGGTTTTCCAGGTGTCCGCCATGGTGGGCATCCGACCCGACCATATCCACCAATCCGGCATCAATCAGTCGCCGGGCTGTCACCTTCACCTGTTGCCCGTACTGCCCCAGCAGCGATCCGAGGTTCAGCTGAAACCAGACCCCCATCGCCTTAAGCTCCTCGTGCAGCTTGATGCGCCCAATCATATAGGTATAACGCTCCGGATGTGCGATCACCGGGGCATATCCGGCTTTTCGCACCTGTTTGAGTACCTCATCCAACCCAACCAGCGGCTGGTGGAAAGGCAGCTCCAACAACACCACCCGGCGCGATCCAACACCAATCAGCTCCCCCGACTCAAGTCTTTCAATAAACTCATAATCAAGATGATACTCTCCTGATGCTTCCAGCTCAATATCAATCCCCTCCTCCGCAATGCGATCGCGCAGCAGGTATAACTGACCGAGGATGGTCTCCCGCGTATTTGGGTAAGTGGCAGTGATCACGTGCGGAGTGGTGATTACCTTCCGGTAGCCCAGATCAGCCCATAAACGCAGCATCCGCATCGACTCCTCCAGCGTAGGAGATCCGTCGTCGATACCAGGAATGACATGGTTGTGAATATCGGTTCCTAAGAAAGAGAAATCAGGGAGTGTCTCGCGATATCTTTTAATAAGTCCCATGCCGGCAAAGATATAAAAGGTTAACTTTACAATTAGACAGATAACCTGATAACCTGATAACCTGATAACCCGACAACCTGACAACCCGACAACCCGACAACCACCTCACACCTCACACCTCACACCTCACACCTTCTTAACAACTCAACAACCTAATGCTATCCCCCAACCCCAAAAGCGAAATTCTGTCTGAGCTGCATGACCGGATCAATTCTCTTGCCATTCTAGGGCTTAACCCCTCTGGGCTGGCGCTGGCGCTGGCTTTTGGCCGGAAAGTGCCGGTGACTGCTTTCGATCCTGATCCGGTTAAGGTGATGCTTCTCCGCCAGGGCTCCGATCCCTCCGGGGAGTTTCCGCCGCAGGCTTTTCAGGGGGTGTCGGTAGATTTTACCTGCTATCCTGATGTTTTAGCGCGCTGCCGTGCCTACATCGTGGCAGTGCCCGCTCTGCCTGATGCGTATGGTGTGCCGGCGACCAACCAACTCATCACTGCGTCGGAGAGCATCGGGCGGGGTTTGAAGCGGGGCGATCTGGTCATTTATGAGACCATGATCTACCCCGGAGGAACCGAAGAGGTGTGTGTGCCAGTTTTGGAGCGGGTTTCCGGACTGAAAGCCGGCATTGATTTCCATTATGGGTTTTGTCCTACCCGATATAATCCAGGCGACACACAGCACCGCCCCGACAATACGGTGCGGGTGGTTTCCGGATGCAACGAGCTGAGCCAAGGCCTGATCACCTCCCTCTTCCGTCTCGTCACCAAAGCCGGCCTCTATCCCGTCTCCTCCATCCGCACGGCCGAGATGGTGAAGCTCATGGAAAACTCCCAGCGCGACGTGAACCGCGCGCTGGCGAACGAGTGGGCAATGATTTGCAATCTCCTGAATATCAATACTTTTGAAGCTCTTGAGGCAGCTGGTAGCAAATGGAACTTCCAACCATTTGTTCCGGGACTTCCAGGTGGACCCAGCGCCAATGCCGCTACGGGGCACTTATTACGCCAATCGGGTCGTGCCGGGTTTGTTCCACCGGTGCTTTCAGCTGTCAATCAAACCGATACAGCTCTCATTCCGCACATCGCCAGTCGGGTTGTTAAGCTTTTAGCCGCTGCCGGAACAGCTCCGCAGATGGCGCGGGTACTCATCCTGGGCATTACGGCGAAGGAGAATGTCAGTGACATCACCCGGAGCCGCATCCCCGAGCTGATCGGCTTGCTCCGGACCTACGGGATTGAATCAGTCGTGGCCGATCCCCGGGCCGATGCCAAGGAGGCTAAAAAAACGTACAGCCTAGATATCAAGGCATTACCGGATTTTACCATCTGGGAACAGGAGCAGTACGATGGGGTTATTTTGGCTGTTGCTCACGACGAATTTCAGGCTTTAAAAGAGATTAACTTCCGTCAGATCCTCAAGCCCGGTGGGTTTCTATTTGATCTAAAGGGTGTTTTTCGGAAGAGGGTACAGACGTTGGTTTATGTCACGCTTTGATCCAGTCGTTACATGATTCCTTTTCTTCTGATCTTCAACCTCATAGCCCCAGGCACCGGCTTTTCGGCCACAAGAGCCAGGTAGCCTCCGCCGCCGGCGCCGGCGAGTTTCCATGCAAGGGCGACTTCACGATAACTATCCATCACCTTCTGAATCTGGGGGTTGACCATATCCGGAAAGAGGCTGATCTGGGCTTCGAAAGAGGCTTTGAACTGCTGAGCGAAAGCGTTCAAGTCGCGCTTCAGGATCGCATCCCAGCAGAGGGCCGCTGCCCGGGTGAGTGCTTGCACCCCTTCGGCAGTCAGCTGGGCTCCCGGCACCGGGTTAAACCCTGCCGGGCGGGGCCACAGCAGCACCATGTAAAGGTGCTCTTCCAGCCAGGAGAGGATCTCCTCATCGTGGCACGACTCGATCTTTGAGGGCCAGTAGTGGCCATCATAGTAGTGGCGGTTCAGGCCGGGCATGCAGATCCCAATGGCATCCTGCGCGCCGGAGATCTCCGTCCTACCTGGCTCATTCTCAAAGCGAAAGAGCATCTCCGCCAACTTCTCCGGCCGCTCGGGCGGAAGCTGATACGGCCAGATCCGGCGCGCAGCATTGCGCGTGGAGGTGGACATTCCGCAGCGCTCGTTGTAATCAATGATCGGCTCTAGCGAGATGGTGATGGCCCAGCCATGACCATATTTCGAGACATACGGCTGATCAATCCAGGTCCCGGCCAGA
>Ga0265294_10006503_pt1 | contig 14020 bp, 14 predicted proteins | sample MunlanPumphouse3_FD_192504 | JGI IMG/M metagenome (GOLD analysis project Ga0265294, IMG submission 192504) | Groundwater microbial communities from a municipal landfill in Southern Ontario, Canada - Pumphouse #3 | ecosystem: Environmental > Aquatic > Deep subsurface > Groundwater | place... | reverse complement strand
ACGGTTCTAAAACTCATCCTTCACAGATGGGCAAATCCCATATCGAAGCTTTTTTGAGCCATCTGGCCACCGAAGGAAAGGTGTCGGCTTCCACTCAGAGGCAGGCCCTGAACGCGAGCCCGTCTTGAACAAGGTAATTTCGCTAACACGAAAAATGACTTTCGTAAAGTAAAAATATATTGGCGAACAGGTAGACAGCCCAATAAAACAGCCGGCCGAAAAGGGTTTTCAACCGTCCGTTAATCTTCCAGAAAGAAACGCCACTTGCAGAACATCTCCTCGGGGTGGGGGTCGGGTGGCGCAAAGCAGCATTCAACCCGGATGCGGTCGTCCACGGCATGGGCAAAGCTTTCGAATTCCTTCTGGTGCATGAATTTGCACACATACTCGCCGAGTCCTCTTTTCAGTCTGGCCGCCTGGGTGGGGCAGGAGGGCACGGTGAGGATCACCTCATCCTTGCATTCCTGAATCTTGTATCCGACCAGAATGTGCCAGGGGAAATATTTCAGGGCCTTCACAAAGCCTTTCAGCCCCCTTTCCCGAATGTCAAACCGCTCCATCAGGTCGGATGCCGCCATGCCGGCCACGCGGCCCCACACCTGTTCGTTGATTTTCTCGGCCGTCGGCTGATCGAAGCGCTCGTTCACATAGATGAACCAGAAGGCGTCCATCACGCGGTAGTGCCGAAGCAGGAATTCGATATATTTTCTCAGCTCCGGCGCTTCCATATTCTGAAAAATTTTTGTGTCCATCAGGCCTCTCCTTTTTCAGCCGGAACGCTTTTTATCCGGTTCCAGGCGATATGATACTTTTTCAGCCGTTCAACATCCCGGTCGTTGATTTCACGAAGCCTGAGCAGATCGATGTTGTCCTCCAGATCGGCCTTTTTGACCTTGCGGGCGATCGGGTTTCTCGCCGCGCGCTCGATGAAATCCTCGTAGGGTTCGTTTTCCTGCCGGGTCAGGCTCAGCACCGCCTCGACGACCTCTGAGGGAATGCCTTCCTTTCGAAGGTCTTCGGCCGTAAGGCTCGAATCCTCCAGCACATCGTGCAGAAGCGCCGCCGACATATCGATCTCGGAGTCCATTTTCAGCATCATTCGAATCGGATGCAGCACATAGGGCCATCCGGCCTTGTCCTTCTGCCCCGCATGCGCTTTCAGGGCGATTTTCAATGAGTGTTCGATCAGATTCATGGTTGACGGTCTCGCAATGCGCCAAAGGGTAGATTCAGCCGCCGAGACCCGGGAATTCTGAGGTCATGACGGCGGAAAGCTGATTTTTAAACGCCGCAATTCCAGCCGTCAAGCAAAAACAGGGTTGCATCCTGAAAGAAATTCTTTATATAACCTGTTGAAAGAACATTCGGTGCGGAATGCTTTTCCGGCTTTGAACGGCCGGCATCGCAGGTTCCCCTAATAAAGGAGAGAAATCATGCACGTTACTTTTTACGGAGCAGCCCGTGAGGTCACCGGCTCCATGCATATGCTGTCCACGGAAACCGACCATGTACTTTTCGACTGCGGCATGTTTCAGGGACGCAGAAAACAGAGCGAGGAGAAAAACCGCGTTATTCCCTTTGATCCGGCGCTTGTCACCAACATCCTCCTCTCTCACGCCCATATCGATCATTCCGGCAGAATTCCCCTGATGACCAAGAACCATTTTCCAGGGCGCGTCATCACCACCCGGGCCACGGTGGATTCCTGCAACTATCTGCTTCTGGATTCGGCGCACATTCAGGAATCCGATGCGCAATACCTCAACTACAAAACCGTCCGCAATCTGTTGATGGAAATCAAGGGCGGCGGCTCAGGGCGATCCGTATCCAAGGCCGAAGGCAAAAAAATTCGGGAACTGCTCAAAAAAGACCGCAACGAACTCAACACCGAGGCCATCAACGAAATGATTGCAAAGTATCGGCTTCAGGGCGTTGAGCCGCTTTATACAACCTTGGACGCGGAAAATGCTCTGAGCTTTTTTGACGGGTATCCCTACCGGACTCCGATAACGGTGGGCAAAAAAATGACCTGCACCTTTTACGAGGCCGGGCACATTCTCGGATCGGCTTTCAGCATCGTCAAGGCCCAGGAAAACGGGAACTGCTGCAACATCGGATTTACCGGCGACATCGGACGGTTCGACAAGCCCATTCTGAAAAACCCCACCCTGAATTTCGAGGAATCCGATCGCGATCTGGATCTTCTGATCATGGAGAGCACCTACGGAAACCGGCTTCATGAACCGACGGTCGAGCTCAAGCCCCATCTGAAAAAGGTGGTGCTCGAGACCTATGACCGGGGCGGAACGATTCTGATTCCTTCTTTTGCCTTCGGCCGGACCCAGGAACTGCTCTATGTGCTGCACGAGCTCTACGATGCCGGGGAAACGCCCAAACTTCCGGTTTATGTGGACAGTCCTCTGGCCGTCAATTTGACGAAGGTTTTCGGCGAACACCCCGAACTCTACGACCGGGAGACCCATGAAACATTTCTGGAACAGGGCGTAAACCCCTTTTCCTTCCGGCAGATCCATTTCGTGTCCAGCGTTGATGAGTCCATGGCCCTGATGCGCGAAGAAAAGCCCCACATCGTCATCTCCGCATCCGGAATGTGCGAGGCCGGGCGGATCCTGCACCACCTCCGGTACAAGATTCACAACCCCAAAAACACCATTCTGATTGTCGGATACATGGCGGAAAACACTCTTGGCCGCAGAATCCTCGAACAGGGAGATGTCTACGAGAAGGCTGGAAGAAACGGCGCCGCGCCCCTGCTGAAGTTTCTCAACAAGGTCTATCCGCTCAAAGCCCACGTGGCCAAGATCGGAGGATTCAGCGCCCATGCGGACAAGAATGAAATGCTGCGCTTTCTGGCGGAATCCAACCTGCGCATCAAGAAGATCGCCGTGGTGCACGGCGAGGAGGATCAGGCCCTGGCCTTTGCCGAAACACTGCGCCAGAAAGGATATGCCGCTGTTGTTCCCAAGGCCGGCGAAACCCTTCAAATCCGATAAATCGAATTCCGGCCGCTGCATTTAACAGGCTGTTGAAAAACTGCGCCTGAGGCCGCCATTCAGCGTTGCACGGCTCTCGCCAATGCTCACATATGCTTGAATGTGCTGCGCTTGTCGCATCGCCGCGCGCCTTGCCTGACGGCCTGATTCTTGTTTTTCAACACCCTGTTAATTCGCCATGGCATGAAACGCTTTTTCAAATGCGATTGCCGGTTTTAATTCACCGGCTTTCTTGACTTGGCGGCAATTTTTTTCTTATAATTCAAATAAGTTTCAGTGCAGACCGCACCCGTCATTTTAAGCCGGGGGAAATCATGGATAAGAAATCAAGCCGAATCGCCTTTGGGACGATGATCTTCTTTCTGATCCTTCTGATCATCGGAATTCAGATGAACGACGTGGCCGTGGTGCTGAGCAAGGCCGTTCGGATCTGCCTCGACTGCATGGGAATCGGGTGAATTCATGCTGAGAAGATGGATACAGATCGCGGCCGTTTTCCTGAGCAATGCCAACTGGAAGTTCCCCTTCACCCGGAACATCTATCAGGGGGAACTCAAAGCCGTCTGCACGCCGGGGCTGAACTGCTATTCCTGTCCGGCCGCTACCGGCGCCTGCCCCCTGGGCGCCATTCAGAATTTCATGGCCGGCGTGCGGCCATCCTTCACACCCGGCCATCCCCATCTGGGGCTTTACGTGATCGGGTTTCTGGGATTCATCGGCAGCATCGCCGGCCGCATGCCCTGCGCCTGGCTGTGCCCCTTCGGCCTGATGCAGGAACTGATTCACAAGATTCCTTCGCGAAAGTTCGCCATTCCGAAGGTTCTGACCTATGGGAAATACGTGTTTCTGGCCCTGTTCATATTCATTCTGCCCCTGATGGCCGTGGATGAGTTCGAATACGGCGCGCCCTGGTTCTGCAAATACCTCTGCCCGGCCGGCACTCTGGAAGCGGGCATTCCCCTGATGGCGCTCAAGCCGGAGCTCAGAGAGATGATCGGATGGCTCTTTTACAGCAAGCTGTTCTGGCTGGGTATTTTTCTGCTCTGGATGGTGTTTTCCAAAAGGCCCTTCTGCCGGACGGTCTGCCCGCTGGGCGCGATTTATTCCCTGTTCAACCGCATCAGCGTCTTCAAGATGGTGTACCATCCCGACCGGTGCACCCACTGTGAGGCCTGCTACCGGGATTGTCCGATGGGCATCAAATTCTACGAGGGACCCAACCAGACCGATTGCATCCGGTGTCTGAAATGCCTGAATGAGTCCTGCAAGTTCGGCGCGATTTCCTATTCCCTGGAAGGGTTTGCCCCCAACCGGACGGTCAGGGTCAGGACAACGGAATGAAAATATCGATTTGAGAGCCGCCGGGTTCATCGACCCGGCGGCCCCTCAATCTCAAATCAGGGTTTTTCCACGGTCTCTTTCGGCTGAATCGAGATCAGTTCCACTTCGAAAATCAGGCTCGAATTCGGAGTGATGTCCGGTCCCGCGCCGCTCTCGCCGTAAGCCAGGGCTGACGGAATAAAGAGCTGCCACTTGGCCCCTTCCTTCATCAGCTGCAGCGCTTCGGTCCAGCCGGGAATCACCCCCTCGATCGGAAATGTGGCCGGTTCGCCGCGCTTGTAGGAGCTGTCGAACTCCTTGCCGTCGATCAGGGTGCCGCGGTAGTTGACGGTCACCGTATCATCCTGGCCGGGTGTTTTGCCGGTTCCTTCGACGAGAACCTTGTACTGCAGGCCGCTGGGAAGGGTGACGACCCCTTCCTTCCTGGCGTTTTCAGCCATAAAAGCTTCGCCCGCCAGCCTGTTCTTTTCGGCAAGCTCTTTAAGTTTGGCCTGCTGCTTGGCAGCCATTTCCTGCTGAAAATTCATCAGGGTGGTCCGGGCTTCCTCTTCGGTCATCAGGGTCTGGCCGCCGGCCAGCACGTCCTTTATCCCCTGAGCGAGAATATCGGGATTCACGTCGAACTCCTGCTGGGAGAAGTTCCGGCCGATATTCATGCCGATTCCGTAACTGACCTTATCCTTGGGGCTGCTCAGTTCAGCTTTTTTCACCTCGGCCTTCTTTTCTTCGGCCGTACAGCCAACCGTCACCAGGAAAACCGCCAGAACCGCGCAGAGAATCTGTTTCATGAAAGCATCCTTTCAAAAGGTTAACAGCAAGTTTTCTTTTTTTTTACTCCTCCGCGGAACCGCTGTCAAGGAGGGCGCCGAATTTCAAATCAACGCGCCATGAGGATGCGAGCCGCCGCTATGACCCGGTCCGCACCCGGCTTGTAAACCGCCTCCTGGGGCGGGGACACCGGCACCGGAATGTTCGGCGCGGCAACCCGCATAATGGGAGCCTTGAGCGCCTTAAAGGCTTTCTCGGCGGCAATGGCGGCGATTTCCGCGCCGAATCCGCAGAACCGCGTGGCGTCGTGCATCACGATCAGGCGCCCGGTTTTCCGGACCGAATCCAGCATGCAGCCCTCATCCAGGGGAACCAGCGTGCGCAGGTCAATGATTTCAAGGGAAATGCCGGCCTCGGCCAGGGTGCCGGCCGCCTGCAGAGCCGTATGGACGGCGCCTCCATAGGTGACGACGGTGCAGTCCGTCCCCGGTCGAACCACTGCGGCTTTGCCCAGAGGAATGCGCGCATCCCCCTCCGGAACCTCTCCCTGCATCCAGTAGAGCATCATTTCCTCTACGAATACGACCGGGTTGGGATCGAATATGGCGCTGAGCAGCAGGCCTTTGGCATCGGCCGGATTGCTCGGGAAAACGAGTTTGAGCCCGGGGCTGTGGGCGATCCACGCCTCCAGGTTGTGGGAGTGCTGGCACCCGGCGCCGAAGCCGACGCCGGCTTTGACTCGAACCGTCAGCGGAAACGAGGATTTGCCGCCGCTCATGTACCGGAGCTTGGCCGCGTGATTGACCAGCATGTCGCTGGCCAGGGTTATGAACGGGAAAAACATGATTTCCACAACGGGCCTGAGGCCCATTGCGGATGCCCCGACCGCCAGACCGGCGATTGCGGCCTCGCTGACCGGGGTGTCCTTGATCCGGCGGGCGCCGTATTTATCCAGCAGTCCGAAAGTGGGAAGATTCGGATCCAGATGGATCGATGTGCCGACGCCTTCGCCGGCCACAAAAACGGTTTCATCCGTATTCAAGGCCAGATCCAGTGCCTGCCCAAGCGCCTGGCCGAATGAAATCATTGCCATGAAAAACCTCCTTTGCTGTAAATCAAAGATCAGACATCACATTGCCCAGAGATCCTGAAGGGCCGCCTTGGGTGCGGGGAACGGACTTTCATCGCCGAACGCCACGGCATCGTTCACCACCGCGGTCATTTCCGCATCGATGGCCTCGCATTGGTCCGCCGACAAAATTCCTTCGGCAATCAGGCGCTCTTGCAGCCGCCGGACAGGGCACCGGCCGGCCCATTGTTCCAGCACGGCCTTGTCCATGTAATGCCCGTGATCGTGTTCGCCATGCCCCCGCATGCGGTAGGTATTGGCCTCGATCAGGGCCGGGCCGCGGCCGCTGCGGCAGTGGTTCGCCATTCGAACCGACAGGGCATAGACGGCTTCGGCGTCATTGCCGCCCACGGCTTCTCCGGGCATGTTGTAGGCGGCCGCGCGCTGGACGATGTGTTCGACGCAGGAATGTTCCGCCAGGCACTGGGCCCCGGCCCAGACGTTGTTCTCGCAGACAAAGAGCACGGGAAGCTTCCACAGGGCCGCCATGTTCATCGCTTCGTGGACGCTGCCCTCGGCCGCCGCTCCGTCGCCGAAAAACACGACCGTGATGTTCGGCAGCCCGCGGTACTGCTGGGCAAACGCCGCGCCTACCGCCAGCGGCGGCGGCGCGCCCACAATAGTCGAGGTCATGATGGCATTGACTTCCGGAACGACCAGGTGCAGGGTGCCGGCCTTTCCCTTGCTGTAACCCGTGGCCTTGGTCATGATTTCGGCCATCAGGCGTTTCGGGTCCGCGCCCTTGGCCAGCAGATGACCGTGGCTGCGATGATTCGTCACGATCACGTCCTCCGGTTCGAGGGCCTTGACCACCCCGGCGGCCACGGCTTCCTGCCCGACGGCAAGGATCTGCATGCCCACCACCCGGGCCTTCTCCTTGGCGAGTTCGACCAGCCTTTCCTCGAATTTACGGATGAGCACCATGCCGGCATAGAGCTCCCGCCGAATTTCGGGATTCAACACAACATTCTGCATCTTGAGTTCTCCTTTCCGATCTTCTATCCGCGTTGCCGGTTGAAACACCGGATAAAGCGGGCGGCGGCGCCAGGCCAGGCCGCCCGCCATGCGTTTTCAGGTTTGCGATTCCACGATTCTGATCTCCTCCTCCGTCAGATCGTACAATTCATACACGAGCTGATCGATCTGCCGGTCCGTGGATTCGATCTGCCGCTTCAGCACCTCTTTTGTCTGGGGAATCCTGGATTCGGCCAGTTTCCGGTTCAGGTCCAGCATGTTGTTGACCAGGCCGACCATCCGATCGTGCCGTGCGACGTCGGCGGGATCGTCAGAATCAACAGAACGGATTGGAATTTTAACAACGTCCTGCGTAAACCAGCGTAACCGACCACCTTTGTCAGCGTCCCCAAGCACTGAGGCAATACGCTTGAAATAAGCAAAAATAAGCTTCGAATTAATAATTCCCAAAAGGTAAAGATCGTTTATAGGTATGATGTATGCTGTATTGCCGACAAAAACACCATCCTTGTCAAAAGTTGCACGGCTTTCTTTCGCTATGTCCGGATAGATGATTTTGGGCTTTTCAAAAGCATCATAATAATCACAGGCTCTCAACTCCCACCAGAAGTCCCCCTTGTCGAAACGTTTGGCGCATTTTTGTTCAAAAGGCGCAAGATGTGCTGCCAAGGAGGGATAATTTGTTTTCAGCCAGAGCCAGGCGGCATCCTGCGTTGTTGCTCCAAGTTGCGCGTAGGTCCAACCACGGGGGATAACGATTACATACCGTTCCTTTCCTTCGATACGGCACTTGCGGATATGATTTCCAATGGCGAACCGCTTGATAAACGCCGCGCAGTTCGGGTCTTCGGCGACCAGCCGGTCCCGGCTTTCCCGGTCAATCACGAAGGCTTCGTTCAAGCCGGTCAAAACCCCTCGATATAATTTACCATCCACATAGTTCCCAAGGGGTTTTCCGATCCGCTTCATTTTTTCGAAAATCGCCAGCTCGTCTGAACCCGAAAGAGTCCAGTTCTCTCCATTCAAAGCCGCGTCATCCAGAACCTGACCTGCAATACAGACCTCTTCTTTCAATGAACCAAAATTAAGCCGCTTGATGGGAGCATACACGAAGGATTGGGAAACGGAAGGTTTTGAGTTCTCCGTCAGCACAATGACCGGAAAAGTGGCGGCGCCGCTAAAAACAGGCAGCTCGCCAAAATCTACCAGTTGCCGGAGGGATGCTTTTGTTGCCAGAAAAGAGCGCAACGGCCCGCCGTAATTGGCCCTCATGAATTTGTTGGAGCAGATGTATCCGAATAAGCCGCCCGGCTTCAACAGCCGGTGAGCCTGCTCGATAAAATAGACATAAAAATCGGCGGTGCCGAAAAAGGCGCTGTATCGAGTCTTTGCGTACTTTTTGAAATCGGCTCCCAAGGATTCTTGCCGAACATACGGCGGATTGCCGATCACCGCGTCAAACCCGCCTTCCTTCATGATGTCCGCAAATTCGGCGTTCCAATCAAAGGCATTGACCCGGAAGATTTCTTCTTCGTCAAAGAGGCTGGCCTGCTGGTGGTCGTAGAAATCCGGGCCGATCAGGGAGTTGCCGCATTTGATGTTGTGCGACAGGTCCGGCAGGATCCGTACCCTGACGATGAACATCTGCTTAATCTGTTCGTCCTCGCCTTCCAGCATCTTGAGCAGCAGGGACAGCTTGGTCACCTCCACCGCCTGGTGATCGATGTCCACCCCGTAAATATTGTTCAGCAGAATCCGCTTGCGCTCGCCGGTGGTCAGCCGCCATTCGCCTTTTCGGGACTGGTAGATGCTGGGGGTTTTGCCTTTGGACCAGTTTTCCGGGCCGTCCTGAATGTATTGATCCCGGTGCCAGTCCAGTAGAAACTGATACGCGCCGATCAGAAACGAGCCCGAACCGCAGGCCGGGTCCAGTATTTTCAGATGGCTGACCCCGCCTCTGGGGCCGGGCTTTTTGCCTTCCACCAGTTTGCCCACGGTGTTTTGAACAATATAGTCCACGATGTAGCCCGGCGTGTAGTAAACCCCGCCCGCCTTGCGGACCTCGGGTTTTTCCTCGATTTTCGCCTGATGCCCGCTGGTGAGGCGGATGACCTTGCCCAGAAATTTTTCATAGACCTGGCCCAGAATATCGGCCGAGAGGACGGAAAATTCGTAGGGGCTGTCCGGGTAATAGAGGTTTTTGAAAATATCCTTTAACGGCTTGTCGTCTATCCGCAAGGCGGGCGTCAGGCGGTCGAAAATTTCCCGGCCCTTTTCCCGGTTGAAGTGAAACAGCCCGGAATTGTATTTCTCGTCCGCCTTATTGAAAAGCGCAAACAGCCGGTTGTAAACGTTTTCCCCGTTCTGAAGCGCCATCAACGCCCCGTAAGGCTCCATGCCCCGGTCTTCGCAGATGCGCAGAAACACGATCCGGTCAATGGTCTGCTGAACGGAGAAATTCAGTTCCCGCTGCGAGAGGTCCGGGTTGCGCAGGGCGATGTTGCGGGCCAGAAGCTCCCGCCAGCGTTCGATTTCCTGAAGAAACGCGGCATCGACCTCGGTGGTGCCCTTCTTGTTTTTGCTGGACTCGATGTATTTGTCGAAAGAGCCCTTCAGAATGGCCTCTCGGGAAAATATGCCGGCGATCTCGTCCCATCGGTCCGCATAATCCGTGTATCTGAGGTAGAGGATGCGGGAATGGGAGACCTTGTCGGTTTTCTGGGGTTTGACGCGGCAGTCGTAAACGGCGAACTCCTCGAAGTCCGTCAGAATGCAGAGGGGCAGCTTGGCGCTCCAGCCGTACCGGCGCAGCTGGTAGGCTGGATTAATGTCTTCCTGAAGGTTGATGGACGGTTGCTTGGCTTCCAGGAAAAACTTGCGGACTCCGCCGATCCGGAAGCAGTAATCCGGTGCCTTGGTGGCCCCGCCGACCTTGATGGCGTCTTCATGAATGACTTCCTTGTAGGCCTCGGAATAGCCCTGCCGGTTGTCGATATCCCAGCCCAGTTCCTCGAAAAAGGGGTTTATGAATTCGATGCGGGCCTGGGCTTCGTTGAACGAACCCCGCTTGTACGATTCCAGGTTGCAGTCAAACGTTTCGGTCAGCCTTTTAATCCGGTCGGATGCGCTCATATCAGAAATCCGCTGTTGTATTGAAGGGTGGTCTCGCAACAAAAAAAACACTATAGCAGAAGGCCGGCCTTCACGCACCCCTGTTTTTTTGAATTATTGCTTTCGGGCTTGATGAGCCGGCCTGAGCGCGGCGGGCATCGGCCGACAAAGAGCTTGTCGAACCCTATCCGACATGGTAAATTTCTGATTGAGAATCCAACTCATTCCGTCCGGTTCCCTTGATTGCAGACCGCCGCGCAAGCATGAATCCTTGACTGTTCGTGTTTTTCATAAACCCAGCATAAGGAGGATGAAATGAAAAAGCTCGTGACGTTAATTGCTGCAATGGCAATATTCGGCGCTTTTTACGGCGCAGAGGCATCGGCTCAGCAAAGGCTTCTGTGGAAAGGCGGGGGCGGCTGGGGGCAGGGTACCCCTTACGCCAGGATGTATGATCCGCAAAGCGTTGAAACTCTCAGCGGCGTGGTCGTCTCGGTGGATCAGGTGACGCCAATGAAGGGCATGGCGGATGGCGTTCATGTCATGATGGAGACAGACACGGAAACGATTTCCGTACATCTTGGCCCGAGCTGGTACATTGAGAACCAGGACATGACAATCGAACCGACGGATCAGATCGAAGTGACGGGGTCGCGAATCACTTTCGAGGGCGAGCCTGCCATTATCGCCGCTGAAGTGGAAAAGGGCGACGACGTCCTCGTGCTTCGGGATGCAAGCGGCATCCCTGTTTGGAGTGGATGGCGGCGCAGGTAGGAAGCCCATCGTTATGGCCGACGTCACCCGGTTGCAGCGGACGGCGCTGACGCGTCGCAGCTGCAACCGGGGCGAATTGGGCAACATGAACCGAGAAAAAACGGATGGCCTCGCGTTTCAGACGATTACCACCGAGTTGTCGCTGGTTCCAAAAGGCGACCGGACGTAGTCGTCGGCGCACCAGTCGTTTTCCCAGTACTTTTCATCAACCAGGTAACGGAACTGATATTCCCTGTCCGTTTCCAGATCCAGCGTAACGGTGAAATCGCCGTTTTTCAGCTTTTTCATTGGCGTGGCGCGAACATCCCAGTCGTTGAACTCCCCGGCGATATTGACCTGGTTGGCGGACAGGGCCGCTTCCCTGGAAAGGCGAAAAGTGACCTTGCAAACGGGTTTGTTCTTGAGGTACTGTTTCTTGATGCTCATGACGGCCTCCTGTTATTCTGCGATGTCTTTCTTACGCATCATAGTGCATTGAGCAATTTAAGCATACTATAAAATTCAACAGGCCGTTAAACGATTGACCGGTTTGTCATGGAATGGATCAAAACCGGCAGCGGGGCTGCGTTGCGGCAGCGTCGTATTTGGTCATGACGATCTGCCAGACCTGGATGTTTCGAGCTCGGAAAGCTCCGGCGCAGGATAGCAGATAGTATTCCCACATGCGTTTGAAACGGGTTTCGTAGTTGTTTCTCAGCCGGGACCAGGCTTTTTGAAAGTTGTTGTGCCATGCCATGAGGGTCTTGTCGTAATGGGGGCCGAGATTGTGCCAGTCCTCGACCACGAAAAGCCCTTCCGCGGCTTGGCTGATTTGAGCCATGCTGGGCAGCATGCCGTTGGGAAAGATATATTTGGTTGTCCAGGGGTCGCATCCGGTCCGGGACCGGTTGCCGCCGATGGTGTGCAGCAGAAAAATACCATCGTCTTTCAGACAGCGGTGAACCACCTTCATGAAAGAACGGTAGTTTTTGCAGCCCACGTGCTCGAACATGCCAACGGAAACGATTTTGTCGAACCGGCCCTCGATGGCGCGATAGTCGCGGTCTTCAAAATGCACGGGCAGCCCTTTGCAGAAATCACGGGCGTAACCGAGCTGCTTTTGTGAAATGTTGACGGCGGTGACAGTGCAGCCGGTGCGTTCCGCGGAATACCTGGCCAATCCGCCCCACCCGCATCCGATATCGAGCAGGTGGTCACCGGCGGTCAGGTTCAATTTGCGGCAAATCAGATCCATTTTTTTCCGCTGGGCCTCCGCCAGATCCCCGGTTCCGTCAAAATAGGCGCAACTGTACTGATTATAAGGATCGAGAAAGGACAGAAACAGATCGTTGTCGATCTCATAATGCCGGTCGGCGACCATGCGGGCGCGCGCCCTGGATTGGAGATTGAAAAAAATTGCCGGCAGAAACAGCATCCGGTAGCGCAGGCTTCCCCGGACTTTATCCTCAAGATCGGCGCGCAGCAGACGGCAGATCAGTTCATCCGGCTGCCGGCAGTCCCACCACTCGTCCATATAGGATTCGCCCAGCCCCAGGCTTTTTTCCCGCCATATTCGCGCATACCATCGCTCATCCCTGACCTGTATGTCCCAGGGGTTCGGGCCGTTGATCGCGGCGCCGGCTTCCTTAAACAGTTCACATACAAAATTATAAGTCGTCATGAATGGCCTCCCCAAAATCCGCGATTGGTTTTGAGCGGTTTGCTTTTTCGATCTGCATTGAGTCTGGTTGGGGTCGAATCCGGCTGCTGTATCGATAGCCGACCAACTATCCCATAACCGCTTGTTTTACGGCTTTACCCTTGTGCCTTCAGGCTCAAAACAGCGATGAACTGGAGCGGATTGATAAATCCTGTGGAGATGAATGATGCTAATAATTTTTTAAAACGCACCATTTCGGACGTCAAGGGAAAATTTTCTCAAAATGCGATCTTGTTCAGTGCCGCGAACTGCATGACCGCCGGAATAGTTCGCCGTTCGAGACGATACGGCAAGCAGGTTTTCCGCAATTGGCTGGAGGATTGTTTCGTTTGTTGAACCTGCACGGGAAACCGGTTACATGCCCACCGGAACCATGCGTGGATTGTGAGGTTTCCCGAGGGTACCGGCTCGTCCATGCCACAGGCGATGACCGGCTGCGCCGGGACAACCCGGAATTTCGACGTGAAGCGTGCTTCATCGTGAAAAGCGAAGCGTTGAAAAAAGATTCATGAAGATTCAAAGTAAAAGGCGGCACGCGCCGCCGCCTTCTACTTTGTTATGGAACTCTGTTCCTGCAGGCGTTTCATCCGATCAGGTTATATCGATGGATATCTGTTTGGGCTGCTTTTCTTCCGGTTTGGGAACCTCGATCTTCAACACGCCATCCTTGAAACTGGCCTTGATGCTTTCAGGATTAACCTCGGTTGGCATGGAGAAACACCGCTGAAAACTGCCGAAGCTTCGCTCCCTTCGGTAATAATTCTCCTCCTTGACCTCGCTGTCTACCGAACGTTCCCCCTTGATTGTCAGAATATTGTCCTTGACATCGATGGATATATCCTCTTTTTTGACTCCGGGAAGCTCGGCAGTGACGACTATGGCGTTTTCCGTATCGCAGATATCGACCATCGGACGCCATGTTCCCAGTGAAAGATCATCTCCTTCGCCTATTTTTCCGGGGAAAGCATCGCTAAATAAACGGTTGATTTTGTCCTGCAGGTTCATCAGTCCTCCATAAGGTTCCCAACGAATCAGCGACATAATTTCACCTCCCTTTTTTGTTTGTTGGAATTGAAATCAAATTTCGTATAATTCCGAACCATACATAAGCAATCGACATGAACACCTGGCGCGGTTATACGGGCTGTTTAACCCCAGGTTGCATCGGTTTGCCATGATCAAGCATATGCAAGGGTTGGCGGGCGCCGC
>Ga0265294_10006502_pt1 | contig 14023 bp, 11 predicted proteins | sample MunlanPumphouse3_FD_192504 | JGI IMG/M metagenome (GOLD analysis project Ga0265294, IMG submission 192504) | Groundwater microbial communities from a municipal landfill in Southern Ontario, Canada - Pumphouse #3 | ecosystem: Environmental > Aquatic > Deep subsurface > Groundwater | place... | reverse complement strand
AAGGGCGGATGGGATACACACGGTCTGCCGGTGGAATTGGGTGTTGAAAAAACTTTGGGGATCACCAAGGAAGATATCGGAAAATCTATCTCCGTGGAAGAATATAACCAAGCTTGCCGCCGCGAAGTAATGAAATTTAAAGATCTGTGGGACGACATTACCAAGAAAATGGGCTATTGGGTCGACCTTGAAAATCCATATATTACTTTCGACAATAAATATATTGAATCTGTATGGTATTTACTCTCAAAACTTTATGAAAAAGGACTGCTCTACAAAGGCTACACCATACAACCTTTCTCGCCCGCTGCCGGTACAGGGCTCAGCTCCCACGAACTGAATCTCCCCGGCTGCTACAAAGATGTGAAAGATACAACTATCGTTGCTCAATTTAAAGTTGCTGTCAATCAGAATGTTCCGGCGGCATTTAAAGATTTTATCCAAACCGATACCATTCCTGAAAATCTCTATTTCTTGGCTTGGACAACAACCCCGTGGACGTTGCCTTCTAATACAGCTTTGGCAGTCGGTCTTAAAATCGATTACGTCTTAATCAAAACTTTTAACCCTTATAATGGTGAACCTATTTTGGTTGTCTTGGCTAAAAATTTGGTCAGCCACTATTTCTCTGAAAAAGGGAAAGACATGAATTGGGAAGATTACAAAGCAGGCGATAAAATTATTCCGTATCTTATTCTGAATGAGGCAAAAGGAGAGCAGCTATTGGGCGTTAGATATGAACAGCTGATTCCTTACATGACACCTGATGGCGACGCATTTCGCGTAATTGCGGGCGACTATGTGACAACCGAAGATGGTACCGGAATTGTGCATATAGCCCCTACTTTCGGCGCAGACGACAAGCGCGTTGCTGCCGATGCGGGCATTGCTCCCATGCTTCTCACCGACAAAATGGGCAACTCACAACCTATGGTCGATAAAACCGGTAAACTCTTTCACATTGATGATATTGACGAAGGATTTGTAAAAGAACATGTTAACGTTCCGCTCTATTCCCAAGTTGCCGGCTGCTACGTGAAACCCGACTATGAAAAAGATGACCAACACGCAGCTGAAACGTTAGATGTAACCATCGCCATCTGGCTGAAAGGAGAACATAAAGCTTTCAAAATAGAAAAATATGTTCACAATTACCCGCACTGCTGGCGAACTGATAAACCGGTGCTTTATTATCCGCTCGATTCGTGGTTCATCAAAACTACTCAGCTGAAAGACAGAATGATAGAGCTCAATAAAACGATTAAATGGAAACCGCAGGCAACCGGAAGTGGTCGATTTGGTAATTGGTTGGAAAATTTGGTGGATTGGAACTTATCCCGTTCCCGCTTCTGGGGCGTTCCACTCCCAATATGGACTACAGAGGATAAAAAAGAACAAATCTGTATCGGCTCCATCGAACAATTACAGAAGGAAATTGACAAGGCAGTGGCTGCCGGAATAATGAAGGAAAATCCGTATAAAGCGTTTATTGTCAATGATTTCAGTAAAGAGAATTATAACAAAATCGACTTGCACCGTCCTTACGTTGACGATATTTTTCTCGTTTCTCCAAGTGGTCAAAAAATGACACGCGAAATTGACTTGATTGATGTTTGGTTCGATTCCGGTGCGATGCCCTATTGTCAATGGCACTATCCGTTTGAAAATCAGGAAACATTTAAAAAGAACTTTCCTGCCAACTTCATCGCCGAGGGCGTGGATCAAACGCGCGGCTGGTTCTTCACCTTGCACGCTATCGCTACGATGTTGTTCGATTCTGTGGCTTATAAAGCAGTGGTTTCCAATGGTTTAGTATTAGACAAAAACGGAAATAAAATGTCCAAACGCTATGGAAATGCCACCGACCCGTTTGAAACTATCGAAAAATACGGTCCCGATGCCACTCGCTGGTATATGATTACCAACGCTCAACCGTGGGACAATCTCAAATTTGATGTAGAAGGGATTGCCGAGGTGCAACGCAAATTCTTCGGAACACTCTACAATACTTATAATTTCTTCGCAATGTACGCCAATATTGACGGTTTTTGCTACCAAGAAAATGATATTCCTAACGCCAAACGCCCCGAAATCGACCGTTGGATACTCTCCGAACTTAATACCTTGATTCAACACTGCGACGAATATTATACCGATTTTGAACCAACCAAAGCAGGTCGTGAAATTCAAGATTTTGTGAACGAATATCTAAGTAATTGGTATGTAAGACTTTGTCGTAGAAGGTTTTGGAAAGGAAGTTATTCCGATGATAAAATCTCTGCTTACCAAACTCTTTATACCTGCATGGTGACCATCGCGAAGTTGGCTTCCCCAATCGCTCCTTTCTTCATGGATAAATTGTTCTTGGATTTGAACCAAATTACCCAAAAAGAAAAAATCGATTCTATTCACTTATCCGAATTTCCAAAAGTTGATAATAATTTGATTGATAAGATGTTGGAAGAACGGATGCAGATGGCACAGCAGATTTCTTCTATGGTCCTTTCGCTCAGAAAGAAATCGAATATCCGTGTTCGTCAGCCACTTGGAAAAATTATGATTCCTGCAACCGATAACGATACTTTCAAAAATCAATTAGAGAAAGTCAAAGAATTGATACTGCATGAGGTCAATGTGAAGGAAATTGATTTCGTCTCCGATGATAACGGTATTTTTGTAAAACGGATTAAGCCGGATTTCAAGAAGTTGGGACCCAAGTACGGCAAAATTATGAAACAGTTAGCAAATGCCATCATCAATTTTAGTCAAGCTGATATTCAAAAAATTGAGAAAAACGGCCACTTCGTTCTTTCTGTTGACAATCAGGAAGTGACGGTCGAATTGGATGATGTAGAAATTGTGGCAGAAGATATTCCGGGCTGGGTTGTTACCAATCAGGGAACCATGACAGTTGCTCTGGACATTACCATTACGGACGATTTGCGCAACGAAGGCTACGCCCGCGAAGTGATTAACCGCATTCAAAACTTCCGCAAAGATTCTCAGTTGGACGTTATGGATACCATTTCTATTCAAGTTGAAAGTAATGATGCTTTAAATCAAGCATTTAAACAATTTCAAGATTATATTCAGACAGAAACGCTCTGTACGGTTTTTGAAATTAAACCGACGTTGACAGCTGCCAACAAGATAGAATTTGAAATTGCTGACAATCTTACCGTTCAAATAGTTATTAGTAAAAATTAGAATATGAACGCTTATGTTTTCCCCGGACAGGGGGCACAGTTTGTAGGAATGGGCAAGGAATTGTATGAAACCGTTCCTGCTGCTAAGGAATTGTTTGAGACCGCCAATGACATCTTGGGATTTCGCATTACGGACATGATGTTTAACGGGACGGCGGAGGAACTGAAAATGACCAAGGTAACACAGCCTGCCGTTTTTTTGCATTCTGTTATCAGTTATTTGGTAGCGAAAGATGTGCCTGCGCCGGCGATGGTTGCCGGTCATTCATTAGGTGAATTTTCTGCTTTGGTAGCTTGCCAAACGTTGAACTTTGCTGATGCGCTGCTATTGGTTTCTCAACGCGCGGAGGCGATGCAGCGCGCTTGCGAACTGACCCCATCCACGATGGCGGTAGTTTTGAAATTTGATGATGAAAAAGTTGAGGAAATCTGCCGAAATTGTCCCGAAATTGTTGTGCCGGCAAACTACAATAGTCCGGAGCAATTGGTCATTTCAGGCACTTTGAGCGGAATTGAATGGGCTACGGAGCAAATAAAAGCGGCCGGCGCACGTCGGGTAATGCAGTTGGCAGTTGGTGGCGCATTCCACTCTCCACTGATGCAAACAGCAAAAGACGAATTGGCAAAAGCCATCGATGAGACCCATTTTGCACAGCCGTTGTGTCCTATCTATCAAAATGTTACGGCAAACGCTTCTACCGACATTGCTACGATTCGCGAAAACCTGAAATTGCAACTTACGCACCCGATTCGTTGGACACAAACCATCAGAAATATGGTCACTGACGGGGCAACCGAATTTGTGGAATTTGGTCCCGGCGATGTGCTGCAGGGCTTAATCAGAAAAATAGCACTCGATGTTGAGGTAAGACACGGATAATAAGTTGTAAATGAGTTATTTGTATATTACTATAAAATTCTGACAGAATGATTGATTATTTTCAACAAGCTCCCATTTCCGTTACCATTTGCGATAAAGATGGTAAGATTTTGGAGATGAACGATAAATCGGTATCGACTTTTGTACATGACGGACAAAGTCTGATCGGACATTCATTATTGGATTGTCATCCGGAACCTGCGCGGACAACATTGATTCAAATGCTTCAAAATCATAATGTTAACGCATATACGATAGAGAAGAATGGGGTAAAGAAGTTAATATATCAGATGCCGTGGTATCAAGATAAAGATTTTGCCGGTTATATTGAGCTTTCTATGGAAATTCCGTTTGAGATGAAGCATTTTGTGCGCAAACCCGTTGTAAAATAGCTTTTATGGCATTCTAAGTTCAAAATTTTTGCCAAGATATACTTTTCTGACAAATTCATCGGAAGCTAATTCTTGAGCCGTTCCGGTTCGGAGTACGTTTCCTTCGTGTAAAATGTAAGCTCTATCCGTAATTGCCAGCGTTTCGTGGACGTTGTGGTCGGTGATTAAAATGCCGATATTTTTCTTTTTCAGTTTGGCAATGATGCTCTGAATATCTTCTACTGCAATTGGGTCCACACCGGCAAATGGCTCGTCCAAAAGAATAAATTTGGGGTCGGAAGCCAAACAGCGCGCGATTTCGGTTCTCCTTCGCTCGCCACCGGATAGGTTTTTCCCTTCATTTTTTCGTACTTTATGCAAATTAAACTCAGAAATGAGATCTTCCAGCTTGTCTTTTTGTTCTGCATGATTCAAACCGCTAAATTGAAGGATTGCTTTAATATTCTTTTCTACCGACAAATCGCGAAAGACAGATGCCTCTTGCGGCAGATATGAAATTCCCATCTGCGCACGCTTATACATGGCAAACTTCGTAATGTTGTCATCATTCAAAAAAATTTCGCCGGAAACCGGCTGTATTAAACCGACAATCATATAAAAAGAGGTCGTTTTGCCGGCACCATTTGGACCTAATAATCCAACTATTTCCCCTTGTTTTAAGGATATTGAAACATGATTGACTACGGTTCTTGACTTATAAACTTTGACTAAATTGTCGGTTCTAATCGTGTATTCCATGATTACTGCTGTTCAGTGTAATTCTTAATTTTTTCACCAAGGGTATCTGCCACTTTTTGCAAAGGATTTTTTATCACGGATTGCAAAAAAAGAGGCACTTCTGCGTCAATAGTAACGTCAAGCCGGCAGGTTTCTCCCGTCTTATTGATGTCAAAACTTAACAGAATCGGAATGTTTTTATCGTTGGTCATCCGAAAGACGATTTTGGAATCTGCCACCTTTTCTACAATGTCCATTTGAAAGGACGCCATTCCCGAGACGGTAAATTCACAATGCTCGTCCGTTGCCTTCCAATTTTGGACTTGTTCGGGCATCATTTTCTCTAATATCTGAAAATTGCCGAGAGTCGCGTATATTTTGTCTGCACCTGAATGTATGCCTTCTGTCTGATTCTGAATTATCATTTTTCTTGCAATTATTGAACGGCAAAAGTACACATTTTTTTTTGTAAGATTCATACAAGAACATTAAAAAAAATAATGTACCTTTGCAGCCAAATTATAGATTTATGTTTGAATATAATACGGAACGTAATGCACTCATTATCAAAGAGTATGGTAGGAATATACAGAAAATGATAGAAGATGCAGTTAAGATTAAAGATAGAAAACGAAGAAATGAAACGGCAAAAGCAATTGTCCGCGTGATGTCGATGTGTAGCATGAACGCTACATCAAACGGCTCGGCAAAGGGAAATATACCCGCTGTTGATGCCAATAAAAAAATGAAAGATTCGATTGAGTTTTGGCAAAAATTGTGGGATCATCTGTTTATTATCTCTAATTATCAATTAGATGTAGATTCCCCCTTTTCCAAGCCCACCCCTGAAAGCCGAGTGATAGAGAAAGTGGGGTGCGGAAACCTTTCTAAAAGTAAAATAACCGTCCGTACTTATGGGCGTTATATTGAAAAAATTATTAAAACAGTTGCCAATTATCCGGATTCCGAACGCAAAATCGAAATTACCAAGGATATTGCCAACAATATGAAAAAATTGTATCTTACTTGGAACCGCGATACCGTTGACGATAAGGTCATTGCACAGCACTTGTCACAATTATCCAACGGTCGATTGACTTTGCCCAAAGGGTTTGAATTCAATTTGACACAAGACATTATTGCTAAAAATAACCTGTATGCTGCCAAAACAAAGATAAGCAAGAATTCAAGAAGAAAAAAGAAAAAGCATAAAACTAACGTTGAAACTGTATGAACATAATTGATATACAAAATGTTACAAAAAAGTTTTCTAACCACATTGCTTTAAACGACTTTTCATTATCCATTCCTCAAGGCTGTATTTTTGGATTATTGGGTCCCAATGGTGCAGGGAAAACTACCCTCATTCGTATCTTAAATCAAATCACTGCCCCCGATAGCGGCGTTGTTTTGTATGACGGGAAACCGCTTTGTAGAGATTTTATCGAAAAAATTGGCTATCTCCCCGAAGAAAGAGGATTGTACAAAAAAATGAAAATTTCGGAGCAAACAATCTATTTGGCTCAATTAAAAGGACTTACAAAAGAAGAAGCCAAAAAAAGACTGCTCTATTGGTTCAAGAAATTTGAAATTGAATCGTGGTGGAATCGCAAAGTGGAGGAACTCTCAAAAGGAATGCAACAAAAAATTCAGTTTATTGTCACCATTATTCATCATCCCGATTTCCTCATTTTTGATGAACCATTTTCCGGCTTCGACCCGATCAATACCGATTTATTGAAAAATGAAATCTTACAATTGAAAAAAAATGGTAATACCATCATTCTTTCTACTCATAATATGGCTTCCGTTGAAGAAATTTGTGACGAAATTGTATTGATTAATAAAGGTGAAAAAGTGCTTAGCGGCAAACTTGGCGAAGTTAAACATGCTTTCAAGTCTAATTTGTTCCAAATCGAAGTGGCACGGTTACCGCTCGATTTCTTGACCGAAATGCCTGCTTCTTTCCAGATAACGGAAACGGTTACCACCGATTCATCTCACGTTTTAAATGTTCAAATATCTTCAGATTCTAATGCCAATCAGTTGTTAGATTTCTTTATCCATCGTGTTCCTATCTTGTCATTTCATGAGATATTGCCAAGTATGAATGAAATATTTATTCGCACCATTACTTCTCAAAATAATAATAGTTAGCGCATTATGAATAAAATAGGATTGATAATCTCCCGCGAATACTTTACGCGAGTTACGAAAAAATCATTTATCATTGTCACTTTGTTGACTCCGATTCTTATGGCCGTTCTGATAATGGTGCCTGTCATAATTGCACTCAATTCCGAAAAAGAAGTAAAAGTTTTCGTGACAGATGAAAATGATTATTTTATCAACAAGTTCGCGGATGGTAAGAAAGTCCATTTTTTGTATCCGAATGGCGATGTGGAAATGCTTAAGCAACAATGTATTGCCGGTGAATGTGATGCTGTCTTACAAATCTTGGGCGGCTCTCAATCCAACCAAGCCAATCTGTACTTTTATGAGGAACCGCCCATGTCGCTGAAAGGGAATATTCAGGAACAAATGGACAAAATTAACTTTGATAAAACTTTGATTGACACTTTCCGCGTTGATTTAAAAAAATATGAACAAATTAAGCTAACTTCCCAAACTTTGATTGCTGCACTTCAAATAGATGAGATGGGGAAAGCGCAAGCAAGTTCGATGGAATTAAACAGAATTATCGGAATTATTTGCGGTATAATGATATGTACGTTCGTTTTTATGTATGCAAGTCAGGTACTGCGAAGTGTCCTTGAAGAAAAAACAAACCGAATTATTGAAGTTATTGTTTCATCAGTTAAACCATTTCAATTCATGATGGGCAAAATCATCGGTGTTGCTTTGGTCGGCATTACCCAATTTGCATTGCAAGTAGGAGCCATTTTTATTATTCTCATTGCAGTTCAAGCCTTTATTCCCAGAACAATGCTGCAATCGGAAATGGTCCCGACGGAAATAGTAAATAATATGTCGGATAATGCTTTCAATGTTAATGTTGCTTCCAATATACCTCAAACTAACAGTATCTTTAATGACATTTCTACCTTCTATAATTTCCCATTTAGTACGATGATAATCTGTTTCTTGTTCTATTTCATCTTCGGCTATTTGGTCTATGCGTCCCTATTTGCCGGAATCGGTTCAGCTGTTGACAATGAAACCGACTCACAACAGTTTATCCTGCCGGTTACCATTCCGCTCTACTTGCCGCTGGTATTGATTAGTTCCATGGCAAATGCACCGCAAAATGGTATAATATGGTGGTTGTCAATGATTCCGCTGACTTCTCCCGTTGCCATGATATTTCGTATTCCTTCAGGCGTGCCGCTCTGGGAATTAATTACTTCTATGTTCCTTCTGGTCGCTTTCTTTGTTTTTTGCGTATGGGCTTCCGCCAAAATCTATCGCACTGGGATTCTAATGTATGGCAAAAAAATTACGTGGCGCGAACTTTGGAAATGGATAAGATACTAATTTCTTATATCCACCTCGTCTGAGTTTTATTCCCTTTGTCAATCCGACTTCTTCGGATTGACTTTTTTTTTATATTCCAATTATTTTAAATTAATAATAAATGAAACATGTAATTTATTTTTTTTATAACTTTGCAAACTTTTTAAAATAATACCCAATTGATATGAGAACAAAGTATATCGACTTAATATCACAGACTTACGAGTTTCCACAAGAGGAATTTAAAGTTGAAGATAATGAACTTTTGTTTAATGATGTTCCGATTATGGACATTATCAAGCAGTATGGAACACCGCTGAAGATAACTTACTTGCCGAAAATTTCGCAAAATATACAGCGCGCGCGCCGATGGTTTAACGTAGCCATTGCCAAGGCAGATTATCAAGGAGATTACCATTATTGCTATTGTACAAAAAGTTCTCATTTTGAATTTGTTCTTTCAGAAGTACTTAAAAATGAAGTACATATAGAAACTTCATCGGCTTTTGATTTGAACCTTATCGAAGTTTTGGAGGAAAATAAGCAATTTGATAAAGAAAATTATATCATCTGTAACGGTTTTAAAAAACAACAATATATCGAAAATATATCCATGATGTTGAATAAGGGATTTATTAATACGATTCCGGTGTTGGATAGTATCGCCGAGTTAGATATGTTGGATAAAAATATAGATACTAAATGCAAAATAGGTATCAGAATTGCGGCGGAAGAAGAACCCCGTTTTGAGTTCTATACCTCGCGCTTGGGAATTCGATATAATGATATTATTCAGTTTTATCAAAACAAAATTAAGCAAAATCCGAAGTTTGAACTGAAAATGTTGCACTTTTTTATTAATACCGGGATTAATGACACGGCTTACTATTGGAATGAATTGGCAAAGTGCGCGAATTTGTATTGTGATTTGAAGAAAATTTGTCCCGAATTGGATTCCCTGAATATTGGTGGCGGATTTCCAATTAAAAATGTGCTTTCTTTTGACTACGACTATGAGTATATGGCGGAGGAAATTGTTTCGCAAATTAAGCAGATTTGTGATAGGGAAGGCGTAAAGGAACCGGATATTTTTACCGAATTTGGCTCATATACCGTTGGTGAAGCAAGTGCCGTACTTTTCTCGATTATTCAGCAAAAACGTCAGAACGACAGAGAGTTATGGAATATGATTGATAGTTCGTTTATGACCACTTTGCCGGACACATGGGCGATTAATCAACAATTCATCATTTTAGCAATCAATAATTGGGACAAGGAGTATGAACGTGTTTTCTTGGGCGGACTGACTTGTGACAGTCACGATTATTACAATTCAGAGGCACACCTGAATGCGGTCTTTTTGCCCAAAATTCAAGCTGCGACGCCAACCGAAAGTAATGTTAATGAGGAAGAAGAACCGCAATATATCGGTTTGTTTAATACCGGTGCGTACCAAGAAGCGGTGGGCGGCTATGGCGGCATTCAACACTGCTTAACACCTGCTCCGAAGCACATCATCATTTATAAAGATGAAGATGGCGAACTTTGTACCAAATTGTTTGCCAAAGAACAGAGCTACAAGTCCATGTTGAAAATATTAGGTTACTAAATTGCTGTCAATGAATTATTTAACAGTAGAAAAACTTTCCAAAACTTATGGAGAAAAGTTGTTGTTTGAGGATATAACCTTTGGACTTGAAAAGGGACAGAAAACGGCAATTATTGCCAAAAACGGCACCGGAAAAAGTACTTTATTGAATATTATTGCGGGGATAGAGCAACCCGATACCGGCCAAGTGGTGCTTCGCAATGATATCACCATTTCCTATTTACCGCAAATGGATAACTTCGCGGAAGATATTTCGGTTATTGATACGATTTTTGATACTCAAACACCTGTTATTCAATCAATTAAAGAATACGAAACGTGTCTGATTTTATTGGAGAAGGAAGCGCAGTCTGTGGAATTACACGAGAGAATGAATCGTGCGGTTGAGGATATGGATAGGTTGCAAGCGTGGGATTTTGAAAGTAAAATTAAGGAAATATTGTCACGTTTCGGCATTTCCGATGTCTTTCGTCCTATTGGCAGTTTGTCGGGTGGACAGCGGAAAAAAGCTGCCCTTGCCAAGACACTGATTGCCGATACCGACTTGTTGATTCTCGACGAACCAACCAATCACTTGGATATTGAGATGATTGAGTGGATGGAAGATTATCTGACCCGCGCCAATGTGACGTTGTTGATGGTTACTCACGACCGTCATTTTTTGGACCAAATCTGCAATGACATCTTGGAAATTGAGAATGGAAATATCTACCGTTATAAGGGAAAGTATGATTACTATTTAGAAAAAAAAGCGGAGCGAATCACCAATGAAACGGTGGAACATGAAAAAATTAAGTCATTGTATTTGAAAGAGTTGGAGTGGGTGCATACTTCTCCGCAGGCGCGAACAAGTAAGGCAAAATCCAGAATCCAATCTTTTGAGCAATTAAAAGAAGATGTGAATCGCAAAGTGGAAAAACAGAACGAATCATTTCATGTGCAACCCGAAAGATTGGGGAATAAAATATTGGAAATTAACAATTTAGATTTTTCTTATCCTCATCACGTACTTTTGAAAGATTTTTCCTATATTTTTAAAAAAGGCGAAAAATGTGGGATCGTTGGGAAAAACGGTACGGGGAAGAGTACTTTTTTAAAATTGATAATGGGTACTTTACGTCCTGATGCCGGTAAAATTACGGCGGGACAGACCATTCAATTTGGCTATTTTTCGCAAGATGGTTTACAAGTTCAGGGAAATAAGAGAATTATTGATATTGTCAAGGAACAGGCGGAGGTCATTCGCACGGAAAGTGGCAATTATATCGGGGCATCGCAATTTTTGAATCATTTTGGGTTCAAATATGAGCAGCAATATACTTATTTTGAAGATTTAAGTGGTGGCGAGAAACGAAAATTGCATTTGCTCATTACTTTAATGCGGAATCCGAATTTTTTGATTTTAGATGAGCCAACCAATGATTTTGATATCGATACGTTAAACAAGTTGGAAGATTTATTATATCATTACAAAGGTTGTTTGTTGATTGTGTCGCACGACCGTTGGTTTATGAATAAGATTGTGGACCATTTGTTTGTTTTTGATGGTGATGGCAAGATTAAGGATTTTTATGGCAATTATACCGACTACAAGTTAGCGAAGGACAAAGCGTTGCGGTTGTCGCGCAGGCAAGAGAAAGAAGCGAAGCCCGTTGAGGGAAAACCTAAAACTCAACGTGTTAGTAATCGTCTGACTTATAGTGAGAAGAAAGAATTCGAAGGATTGGAGCCGGCGATTGAAGTGTTAGAAAAGGAGAAAGCAAGTTTATTGCAAAAAATGAACTCCGGTGCGGGAAGTAGCGATGATTTGATGCAATGGAGCGTTCGTTATCAGGAAGTTGAAAACGATTTAGATGAAAAGACGTTGCGGTGGATTGAACTAAGTGAAAAAGACTTCAATTAAGAAGTCTCATTTTTAAAAAAAGTACCCGGAACAAGAGTCGAACTTGCACAACCTTAGGTTACTACATCCTGAATGTAGCGCGTCTACCATTCCGCCACCCGGGCAACTGTTGATTTTTATTTCAAGGAATCGATCACTTTTACCAATTCGCTCTTTTTCATCAATCCCACTAATGTTTCAACCACTTCGCCGTTTTTCATGAACACCAGCATGGGAATATTTCGAACACCGAATTGCATGGCAATTCCGTTGTTTTGGTCCGTATCGCATTTGCCAATAACGACACTTCCTTTGTATTCTTCAGCCAGTTCTTCAATAATAGGTGATAAGGCACGACAAGGTCCGCACCACGTTGCCCAAAAATCAATAACGACTAATTTGTCGGTTTTTGTAATTTCGTTGAAATTGCTTTCGTTGATTTCTAATGCCATAATTTTTAATCTTATTGTTTATAACAAAAATGCGTGCAAAGATAAACTATATTTTGCTACTATCAACACTCATTTTCAAAAAAATGTTCACACTTTTTCATTGTTTTTTGGGGTCATTTTTACCCAAGCTATCAATGCGTTAGCATTGATAATTGTATAAACAACAAACAATGTAAGCGTTACATAGTCTTTGAGCAATAGTTGAAGTATGACGCTGGCGATGCTAAAAATGACCCAATAAATCCATGCGTCTGTTCTTTTTTGAATCAATAGAAAATTAGCTAAAATACTGGATGCCACTCCGGTTGCGCCCATCAGTGTAATCCAAATGCCTTGCCCATTTGATTGAAGCGATTTTAATGTTAACCCATTGCCTTGCATTAAGTTAACAACAAACAAATCGACAATGATCATCGCGACGGCGATAAGTAATACCAACATTCTTTTTTTAAGCCCAAGGAAACTCGGTAAAAACGGTTTGGAATTTTGGGTTTGGCTTCCTTTCAGCCATACATACAATGTGTAGATTTGACATGGCACAAAGACCGCAAAATAGAGGAATGTCCAATCGTACATTTTCCCCATAAAAAATTGTATCCCTAAGGCAAATGATGAAAGAATGCCAATCACAAAACCGATATAGTTCGCAGGATTTTTTATGGTTAAAACGTAAGATACGCCCAATAGTCCGCTAACAATGGCAATGGGTTTAATCGTATCATGGAGATCTACGCAAAAGAGAAAAGTAATAACAACGGCAAAGATGGCAAGGGAAATGAGTAGATTGAGTCCTGCTTCTTTGAAAAGTTTTTTTGTTTCGATAGTCATATTTGAAATATTAGTAATAGTCGAATCTGAGGTGCTTTACTGTAAGTCCTTTATTGATAAGTTGTTGTAATGAATCAATACCAATTTTTAAATGTTGCAGTGCATAATTGGCGGTGACCATTTTGTCGCTTTTTTCGGTTTTAATACCATCGGGGAGCATGGGCTGGTCGGAGATGAGCAACAATGCGCCCGTCGGGATTCTATTGTAAAAACCCACGGAAAAGAGTGTTGCGGTTTCCATATCGACAGCGGTAGCGCGGATTTTGGTCAGATAATCTTTAAATTCATTATCGTGTTCCCATACGCGTCGGTTGGTGGTATAAACGGTTCCTGTCCAATATTCGCGTCCGTAGTCCCGAATGGTGGAAGAGATGGCTTTTTGCAGATTGAAGGCGGGCAGAGCCGGAACTTCTGAAGGGAAATAGTCGTTGGACGTACCATCGCCGCGAATGGCTGCAATGGGCAGAAGTAGTTCCCCTAATCCAATGTATGATTTCAAACTCCCCGTTTTCCCCAAAAACAAAACCGCCTTGGGCATAATGGACGTGAGTAAATCCATAATCGTAGCTGCCATCGGGCTACC